>OLIT01000008.1_pt1 | contig 257084 bp, 228 predicted proteins | sample 1601341 | NCBI WGS metagenome assembly OLIT01 (sample SAMEA2452121, study PRJEB22498) | human gut metagenome | biome: human feces; feature: human gut; material: feces | place: Australia | collected 2012
ATCAATTATTAAATATTCAAAGCAAGATTTAAAAAGGAGAGGAGTAAATTAAAATGCCTTTTATTCAAGTTAAAACAAACGCAGAAATTAACACAAATGATGAAAACTTAATCAAAAGTAAGCTAGGAGAACTCATTAAAATCATTCCTGGAAAAAGTGAGAATTGGTTAATGGTTCAATTAAGCGGCGGCAAGAAAATGTATTTTAAAGGAAGCGATGAAAAATGCGCCATGATTGAAGTTAAGATTTATGGCAAAGCTCCTAGCGATGCTTATGACAAATTAACTTACGAGATTACAAATTTAATTAGTAACACATTAAATATTCCATCTACTAGAATCTATGTAAGTTACTTTGAAACACCTAATTGGGGGGTTTGATGGCAGTAATTTTTAACGTAAATAAACTTTCTTAAATAATAGCTTTTGTGCTATTATTTATTCACGCATCATTAGTTCAATGGTAGAACGTCAGCTTCCCAAGCTGAATACGCGAGTTCGATTCTCGTATGGTGCTCCAGCGGTAAAAGTTCAAAGTCTGCAACTCAATTTATTAAAAAAGTGTAGTTTTGCAGGCTTTTTTAATTTTTGCAATTATAATTTTGGTTCGAACCTATGGATTTTTATAGTTTGTGCTTGAATAAAAATAGGTGACTTCTAAAAAATAAATGCAATATTTTTGATTTTAAGAAGAAGAAATATAAAAAAATGTGAGAGTTGAAGTAGGTAAAATAACGAACTTTTACGAACTTTGAAAATTAAACCATATCTAGAGAGTCTTAAGTTTTGCGCATTTGTAAAATATTTACGTTTACTTAATAAAGAAAAAGCACCTTGATTATTCCAAGATGCTTTAGTGATAGTTAGTAATTATATTTAATTAAATACAGGTATATCCGCCATCGATTGGTAAAATAACACCAGTAACATAACTTGCTTCTTCACTTCCTAAGAAGAGAGCACCAGCATTAAGTTCGCCTTCTTTGCCATATCTTCCTAGTGGAACAGTGGCTTTCATATAAGCTGTAAATTCTGGTGTAACAAGTGTGTCATGAGTAAGTTCGGTTTCAAAATAACCTGGACAGATTGCATTACATGTGATGCCATATTTTGCAAGCTCAGCAGCAACAGCTCTTGTAAAGTTAACAACACCGCCTTTAGAAGTGTGATAAGCGACAGTATCCATTGCAGGATTACCAACTAAGCCATACATTGAAGCGATGTTAATAATTCTACCGTAATTATGTTTTTTCATGATGTTAGCAAAAGCTCTTGTGACTAAGAAGACGCTCTTTAAATCAATGTCCATTGTGAAGTCCCATTCTTCATCAGTCATGTTTAAAACGCCAGCATTTTTACTTGCGCCTGCACAATTAACTAAAACATCAACTTTGCCAAATTCTTTTTCAACAGTTTTTGCACATTCGTTAACGTTTTCAGTGTTTGTGACATCGCATTTAAGTGGTAAAACTTTGACACCTAATTTACGAAGATCCTTAGCGAGATCTTCAAGTCTTTCGACTCTACGAGCAAGTAAAACAAGGTTTGCATGTTGCGCAGCAAATCCTTTAGCCATTTGTGAGCCAAGACCGCTACTTGCACCAGTGATGACTACAATTCTGTTTGTAAAATCAAACATTTTTGTTATCCTCCATTTATTTAATTATAATTCAAAGTTTTTTATTAAATAATGATAATTTGTAAAAATTTATAAACAATAAAATAATGCTTCATTATCGTTATTTTTTATCATCTTACATAGTTAAAATTTAACTATTTGAAATGACTATCTAGTATTGAAAAAAAGTGTGACAGCGATTGTAAAATTGTTTAACAGTTATTTAAAATTTTTATGCTACATTTTTGCACGCAGAATATAAAAAAATACGATTGTAATCGCATTTTAAGATTTTAACAGCAAAAGTATCGAATGGTATTTTATTAAGAATAAGTGATACACTTTCGAAGAAATTTCGAAAGTGTATCAGATAAATACCATATTTTGCTTTAATGAAACACGAATATATAAAAAACCTCAACCATAATTTCTTGATCAAGGTTTTAAGTAACTATTTCTATTATTTAGCAATTTCTTTCTTTTGATTATTTTGAGTAAGCTTATTTACTAGTTCGTTACTAACTACAGATAAGATTAAAACTCCAATAATTACATAAGGTAAAATTAAGAAAGTCGTATTTTTACCAATAACACCAAATAAAGGAGCAAAAGTAACGTTAGCAATATAAGCAAAGCCCATTTGAATAGACATTACAGATTGAGAATGTTCAACAGTAAATCTACTTGGAGTTGAATGAATTATAGCAGGATAAATTGGTGCGCAGCCAAATCCTATAAGAACAAGGGCAACAGGCATTAAGTAAACATAAAATTGCATGCACATTAATATTAAGCCAACAAGAATAATTCCTTCTCCAATTCTAATTAAGTTTTTATCGTTAATTTTTAAAGAAACAACACCAGACAATAATCTTCCTACCATTATGCCAACATAAAATAGAGCAGCCCAGTTAGCAGCAGTATTTTCAGCAACACCCATATCAAAAACTACCATTGATGAGAACCAATTAGCTGTAGTTTGTTCAATAGCTATATAACAGAAAAATCCAATTAAAGCAGGGATTACTCCTCTTAATTTAAATGTTTTTAAAAAGCTAGTATTAATCTTTTGTTCTTCTTCAGTAGCTTCCGTTTTACGACTCTCAAATTCAATCTCGGCTTTTTTCCAAACTTTAATTGAAGCAACGCATATCAACCAGATACAACTTTGTATTATTGCAAGACATAAGGCGCCATTTCGCCAGCCATTAATATCAGTTAAAAAAGCACCACAAATTAAAGGAGAAATAGAAGCACCAACGCCCCAAAAAGCATGTAGCCAATTTAAGTGAATCGCTTTATAGTTTATTGCAACATAATTATTTAATGTTGAATCAATTGCTCCAGCGCCAAGTCCTAAAGGAATTGCACTAACAACAATTAAAGCAAAGTTTGATGAATAAGAAATACAAATTAAACCGATTGCAGTAAGTAGTATTGAAACTAAAACAACGCCTTTAGCAGTAAACCATTTGACAAGTTTAGCTGTTAAAAAGGAAGAGATGATTGTGCATAGTGAAACTACAAATGTTAAAATTCCTTGAAAATCAGCACTAATTTCTAATGATTGAGAAATGGCAGGCCAAGATGATGCAACTAATGAATCAGGTAAGCCTAATGAGATAAATATTAAGTAAATAATAAGTAAAAGCAGTGTAGCCATATTTTTGTCTCTTCAAAACTTTAATATTCTAATATTAGTAAAATTAGAAATAAATATATTTATTAAAAATTTACATTGCTTACAATTTGACTTACTAATCGTCTTGAAGATTTTTGTTTTCTTTCTTTTTTCGATTTTTCCAATAAGCTATTGTGAACCGTTCGCTAGGTAAAATAGAAATCGTCACTGCAATAAACATTACAATGCAACCAAAAGTCTGTTGAAGATTTAAGTATTGTGGAACATCGCTAAACTCATAAAAAGTATAGATAATTACTCCAGTTAAGGAAGCAAAAACACTTTCTAATGACATTAATAAACTAGCCACTGTTGGATTTAATACTTTTTGCGTTATTACTTGAATTGTATAGGCTATGCCATTTGAAGCAATACCTAAAAATAAGATTGGTAAAAGAGCATTATAAATAGCTTCAAAAGATATTGTTTCAAGAGCAATAAAAGGAGCAGTGACAACGCCACTAATTGTCATTTGAATAAGCATTAATAAAAAGATATTAGCTTTATTTGAGCTTTGATCGATTGTTAATATTTGTAAGGAAAAGAAAATTGAACCAATAAAAAGATATATATCACCAATTTCCAATTTAAAGGAAGAATTTAATGTTAGTAGACCTAAACCAACTAAAGCAATAATGATTGCAATGTAAACATTGTTGCCACATTTCTTCTTAAAAAATATAGAAAGAAGTGGAACTAAAATTATATAAAAAGCAGTGATGAATCCACTTTTAGATGTGCTGGTTGTTGATATTCCTAGTTGCTGAAAAATACTTGCTAAAGCAAGGAAAAACCCTGCAAAAACTCCACCAATTATTGAAATTTTATAATTAACTGGTTTGTTTTCTTTTCTACTTTTATATATAGAATATAAAGCTATTGGTAATAAGAAAAGGGCTGCGATTAAACTACGGAAAGTATTAATAGAAAAGGTCCCTAAATGATTAGAAGCCATTGATTGGAAAACAAAAGATATGCCCCATAAAAAGGAGGCAAATATTAAAAGAAAAAAACTAACTAACTCTTCTTTTTTAACTTTCATAAGGCTTATTTTATTACTTTCTTTTTGTAGTCGTGAATATTTTTTAAAAATGTCTAAATAAAACCACAGTTTTAGTGATAAAATTTGTATAAATTGAAGAGTGAAAGTTTATTATGATTGAAATTAAAGACCTTAAAAAAGATTACCAAAGTGGAGACATCGTTACTCATGCCTTAAAAGGCGTTAATCTTTCTTTTTCTGGTCTAGGTTTTTATTCGATTTTAGGTCCATCAGGATGTGGCAAATCAACTTTACTAAATTTAATTGGCTTGCTTGACCGTCCAACAAGTGGGGAGATTATTATTGATGGTGTCTCAACTAATAACCTTAAAAGTGAAGAAAAAGATGAATTTAGAAATAAGGTTATTGGTTTTGTTTTTCAATCTTATCATCTTATTAAAAATTTAAACGCATATGAAAATATTGAGCTCCCTTTAGTTTTAGGGGGAGAAACTGATAAAAAGAAAATTGAAGGAAAGGTTAATAATCTTTTAAAAAAGGTTGAACTTTTTGATTTGAAAGATAAAAAGAGTTCTGACCTAAGTGGTGGTCAAATGCAAAGAATTGCTATCGCTAGAGCATTAATTAATGATCCAAAAGTAATTTTAGCTGATGAACCAACTGGAGCTTTAGATAGTAAAACTAGTTTAGAAGTAATGAAAATACTAAAAAAATTAAGTGAAACACATTTAGTGATTTTAGTTACTCATAATAAAGATTTAGCAGAAAAATATAGTGATAAAATTATTTATCTTAGTGATGGCGAAGTAATTGGTGAAGAAAATAAAGTTGAAGTGCCAGAAAAAGATAATGAAGCAATTAATTTAATATCAAAGAAAAGAAGGTTAATTTCAAATCGAGTTATTTGGGGATTATCAATTAGAAATATCTTTTCTAAAAAATTAAAAACAACAATTTCGGCGGTTGCAAATTGTTTTGGTTTAGTTGCCTTAGGCTTTATTCTAGCTTTAGTAAATGGTTTTACTGTTTATAGTGACCGTGTTAGTTATGAAACTGCCTCTTCTTTACCAATTAACGTACCAGCTTATACTCTTAAAACTACTACCGAAGATTGGCAAAGTGTTAATCAATCAACCGCTTTTCCTGATGATCAAGCAATTTATCCTTATGTTTCAGTAAGTAGTGAATATACCTATACTTACAATAATTATTCAAGTGAGTATTTTGCTTTATTAGATTCTTTTGTTGAAGAAGGACTTGCTGTTGAATATATCGAAAATTATGGAAACTCCTATTCTTATAATCTAACGACTGAATTTCCAGAAAGTCTTGATGGAAATAGTGCTTCTTATATAAGCAGTGTTACAACTACAGTTAGTGCTGGAGGAAGTTATACTTCATCAGGATATGGAATTCCAACTAATATTTTCCATGTTTTATATGGCGATATTGACCAATCTTATGACTTACTTTATGGTCATCTTCCAGAAAACAAAAACGAGATTGTTCTAGTCGTTGATAACTATAATGCTATTAATTTTAATACCTTAAAGGCTATGGGTTTTTATAATGCTAACGATACAACTGATGATGTATTAAACCCAGAACTTGAAAGTAATGTTGAGCCAATTTCTTTTGACGATGTAGTTGGCAAAAAATACAAAGCATTTAATAATGATGAAATATATGAAAAAACTAATAACTCATTAATTGTTGAAGACAAAATTTTAAATTCTAGCCGAGTATTGCATAGTTATTCTAAAAATAACCTAGTTGATTTATATAACGATTCAACTAAAGGAATTGAACTTGAAATATCTGGAATCATTCGTCCTAAAAAAGAAAATTCGATAACTTTACTTTCACCTGCTTTATGTCATCTTCCCGAACTTCAAGATGAATTAGTAAGTGAAAAAGCTAGTAGTGATATTTCTAGTGATATTAGTGGAAATGTAGTAGCTAATTTTACTAGTAGTGTAGCCAATTTAAACGCATTTATTGATGAACTTAAATCATATTTAGATAGCTATAAAAATGGTGAGATTGAAATCAACTCATCAACCTTTAATGAATTAGTTAATAAATATTTTTCTTATTATTATATTGAGGATAGTTATCATTCTCATGATCCTAGTGGCAATATTACAAATTGGCGTGCCTCAACTTTTGAAACTTTTTTGTCTGATGCTAAAAAAGTTGGCGCTGATTTAGTCGATGAAGAAATCATGTCTAATTTCCAAGACTTATCTGCTGAAAATATTGATCAATTAATTCAAGACATCATTGATAAACTATCAGAGAGTGGCTCTCTTGAAGATGTATATGATTATTTTATTAATTTAGGTTGTTATTTAAATAGTTATACAACTTTACAAAATATTGCAATTTTCCCTAAAGGATTAGAAGAAAGAAATGAAATCTTAAATCGACTTGATGAGTTTAATGATGCTCAAACCGATGATAATAAAAAAGTATATTACGTTAGTATTTCTTCATCTTTAATTGATAGCGTTTCAAATATGGTTAGCTTGGTTTCCCTTGTTTTATCTATATTTGTTGCTGTACTTTTAATTGTTGCTTGTGCAATGAATGTTTTATTTACATACAATAATGTTTTAGAAAGAACTAAGGATATTGGTATTTTAAGAGCAGTTGGAACAACAAAGCTTGATGTTTCAAGAATGTTTGTTATTGAAGCTGGCATTGTTGGTTTACTTAGCGGCTTATTTAGTTGTTTATTTACTTACGTTTTAGCTTTCCCTGTTAACATGCTTATCGCTCAGCATTATGCTCGTTATTTTTCTTTCCAAGATATTTGTGTTGTAACTTGGCGGCATATGTTTATTTTGATTGGCATTGGCTTAATTTTAGGTATTTTAAGTGCAATCATTCCTGCTTATAGTGCAAGTAAAAAAGATCCTGTTAAATGTTTAAAAGAAGAATAGAAGTGCTTTTTAGTTTATTTATATCTTGTTTTACTTTAAAATTTATATAGATTTTAGATGTGTTAACTGATTAAAAAATATCAACTAAAAATCTAAAAACCTTGCAAATCTCAACTTAAATTAAAATTCAAGCCTAAATTTTGGTAGAAAAAAAGACTTATTTCTAAGTCTAGTTATCAATTAATGGTGATCCGCCGGAGACTCGAACTCCGGACCCACTGATTAAGAGTCAGTTGCTCTACCAACTGAGCTAGCGGACCAGCCATAAAATTATATAAAAAAGCAGGAAGTAATATCAAGATTTATTTTAGAGAAATGTTAACTCACCTTAATAAAGAGTAGGGGGATATAAGATGGAAATATTAGTTAAAAAAGAAAAGATTGAAGCTTATGAAAATAATGAATGTTTAGGATTTTTAAAATATTCTTTAGAAAATAATGTTTTGACTATAATCTCGACGGTAGTTTATGAAAACACACGTGGGAAAGGCGTAGCTAAAGCCTTAAATGAATATATTTTTAATTATGCTAATAAAGGCGTTGATGAAATAAAGATAATTTGTTCATATTCTCAAAATTATTTTCTCAAAAATAAAAACCAATATAACGGCGTTAAAGTTGTATTAATTAATGGAGAAAATAATGTCTGTTCTATTTAAAACTTATTCAACATATTTAGCTAAAAAGATGAAGAAAAACGACGAAGCTAATTTTAAGAATTTGAAACATATCGATGGAGTCAAAGCAGTTAACGACATTAGATATTTAAAGGGTAAAAATAAATACCATCTTTTTAACATGTATTATCCTGATAATGTAGTTGATACTAAAAAATTACCTTTAATGATTGATATCCATGGTGGTGGATGGATTTATGGCGATAAAGATTTAAATAGATTCCATAATGCATATTATGCTTCTAAAGGAATGGTTGTTTTATCAATGTCTTATCGTTTACTTTTAAGAACTAATTTAAAAGGCATTGTTAAAGACTTGTTTCATTTTTTTAATTACATTGAAAAAAATAAAGACGAATTAAATATTTCTTTTGATAATGTTTTATTAACTGGTGATAGCGCTGGTGGACATTTAGCGCTTTTAATAAATGCTATTAATCAAAATGAAGATCTTCAAAAACTTTATGAAGTTGTCCCATTTAATATTAAATTTAAAATGATGAATTTAGAACATCCAGTTCCATTTTTAAAAGAAATCTTTAATGCTAAAGGAACTAAAATTGCTCATGTCTGCTTAATGAGTGCTTTTTTTGGTAGAAGATATAAAAAGAAGGCGTTATATTACAATTCTTCTTTAGATGATGTAATTAATAAATCAACTTATCCATTTATATCTATTGTTTCTTCTAGTGATGATGGTTTTAAAAATCAAACAATTAAAACTTATGAAGAACTTAAAAAACATGGCGTAAATGTTAACTTTAAGATGTATGAAAATGAACCTCATGTCTTTGAAGTAAGTTTCTATGACCGAGAAAAATCAATAGATTATAACAATTATGTAATAAATAAATTTAAAGAAATTATTGGGGATTAGCATGAAAGGTAATATAAAAAATATTGTTTTATTAGTGACTTGTGTTTGCATTGTAGGAGTTGGAATCGGCTCAATTTTTATCTTTGGTTTTAATAATGACAACCTTTTGCCAGATGTTCCAAGTAATAATCCTGGTACTAGTCATGTTTTAATTGATGATGGCAGTGGTATGCAAACTGAATATGAAGAATCTAATAGAACTAATAAAGCCGCTTTTACTTATCTTGATGTTAACGAAAGTGCTCATAGTCCAATTACCCCTTCAACTGGTGATGTCAATATTTTAGTTGTCCCTGTAAATTTTGATTTAAACGATATCAGATATTATGAACGCAGTAGTTATATTGACTTTAATGAAGGCGCTTATTTAGATGCGATGGAATATACTTTTAATGGGGTTTCAAGCTTAGATGGCGCAAATCCATATTGGGAAAGTGTTTCAAGCTTTTATGAAAAATCAAGTTATAAGAAACTAAATCTTAATTTTGAAATTACAGACCCATTTACCCCTGAAATGAGTGCATCAGAATTTTTAAGCAAAGAAGATTTAACATCAAGTTCAAGTTCAGTCGGTGGCTCACAAGAACTTATTACTGATATTTTAAAACATGGCTTAACAAAAAATGATGTACCAATCGATATTTTTGATTCTAAATATGATCAAAATGAAGATGGCTATATTGATGGAATGTGGCTAATTTATAATGTTATTGATGGCAAATTAGTGAGTTCTGAATCACAACCATTTTGGGCTTATACCACTAATTATCTAGCAAAAGCTACTGATACAGAAACTGGTGAAATTAAAATAGTTGGTACTCGTTATGCTAATTGTGCTCTTTCTTTTTTATACGATGATTCACCATCTTCAGGATATGATGCTCATACTATAATTCATGAAACAGGGCATATGCTTGGCTTAGATGATTATTATAGCTACGATAATAGTGGTAATTATGGCTATCTTGGTGGAATCGATATGATGGATTTAAATATTGGTGACCACTCGGCTTTTTCAAAATATGCTTTAGGGTGGATTGAACCAACAGTTATCTATAAAAACGATACAACAATAACTTTAAAACCTTTTGAAGACACAGGAGAAGCTTTAATTATTCCTTCAAGTTATTATAACGATTCGGCTTTTAGTGAATATTTGATTTTAGAATATGAAACACCAACTGGTTTAAATGAACTTGATGCAACTAAAAAATACCGTAATGCTTATCCATTAGCTTTTAGTAATGGTTTAGCTATTTACCATGTTGATGCTCGTTTAATTAAACACGAAATTCAAAATGGATACTATACTTGTAGTGATTATTTAAGTGAAAGTGAAAGCACTGTACCGGAAGTTGAAGTGCATGGCTCAAGAGAAGATGTATATTTAGTTGGTAACTCAAATACTCCTTCTTATAATGGAATAAGTGATGATTATGCTCTTGTTAGACTTATTAGTAAAGAACGTACATTATATTCTGAAAATCCTAAAACAAGTCGTGTGGGGTCAACAAGAAGAGATCTTTATCAAACTGGGGATAGTTTTGGTACTGATCAAGTAGATATGTTTTTCTCTCATAACACTTTTAATAATGGCACGCCTATTAATAACATCTCAATCAAAGTGACCTCAATGAATGACGAAGGGATTACTCTTCATATAAGTCGATAATGGAAGAAATTATTCATCAAGATGCTTCAACTAAAAAAAGAGTTTTTGCTCTTTTAATTGATTACTTTTTACTTGTTGTTGGTAATGTTATTTTTTATTTTATTTTAGTTTCACAAGTTGCAAATGCTTTGCCACTAATGAAAGAATTATCTAATTCTTTTTATGAAAGTTATACAACAACTAATCAAATTATTGAGGATTCAAAACTTGATACAATCACTTCTTCAAATTATATAAAAATGAGTGTTAAAACAACTTTAGGAGAAAAGTATTATCTAACCACTGAATATGATTTATTAGCTAGTTTAAATAAAACTAATGATCCAATTTATTATTATTTAAATGAATATAAAGTAAATCATCTTGATGAGTATCAAGATGATTCTTTTACTTTAAATAATTATTTAAATGATATTAAATCTTCAAATTATTATGATATGACTTCTGATAATTATTATCTTTTAAAAGAAGAAGTGGCTTTACATATTGGTGATTATTTATTTAACAATAATCAAGTGTTTAAAGAAGAATACGATACTTTTTATGAGTTTACTATTAATAATTTTTCAAAAGCCAGCTCTGATTTAAGAGAGAATAATCTTACTTATCTAAATAGTTTTAATGAGTTAAATATAAGAAGTAATGAAATAAGATGTGCTAATTTTATTGAGATAAATATTTCATTTATTTTTAGTTATATTCTTATATTTATATTTCCATTTTTTATTAATAAAAAACATAAAAGTCTAGGAGCAATTGCAATGAAAATAACGCCTGTTTCAATTAAAAAACCTCGCAAAATTCAGTTATTTATTAAATCAATAACGGTTTTTATATTAACTTATTCTTCAATATTTTTCTCTTTATTTTTAACAAGTGGAACAAGTTATGGGCAAGTATTAATGCTAGATTTAAATGGGTTTTACTTAGTTCTTTTGTTACTTGTTTTTTCTTTATTAGTTTCTTTATTTTCTTTCATTTTAGAGTTTTTGCCTCTTAGTAAATCTTCTTTAAGTGATTATTTTAGTGGCTATAAAATGAAAGATGATTTATTGGTTGAAGAAAATGAGCCTAGTCGTTAAATATAAAAAGTGTAGCGACTTAAAAAGAATAATTGCCTTTATAGTTGATTTTTTCTTTACTCTTTTTTTAACACTTTTACTTTTAGCTTCTTCTTTAGGCATATTTTACGCTACTCCAAATTATCAAGAAGCAATTTCTATTCAAGAAAATCTAAAAGAAAGAAGCGGTTTATATATTAACGATAAAGAAGCCCCAATTTATCTAAGTGAAGAAAGTTTAACTATTAAAGAACAAGCGGAAAGGTTAGATGAAATAATTACTGACTTTTATCAAAATACTTATTTTTTTGCTACTAATGAAGAACTGACTAATTATGAAAATCGTAAATTAAACGAAAAATATAATAATCACAATTTATTTATCAAAGAAAATGATCAAATTGTTTTTACTTTTGATCAAGTTCCAGACAATACTTATCTAACTTATTTAACAAATGAATATAACGATCGCGCCTTATCGTCTTTAAGAAATTTTGATGAATATTTTAATACAACAAGATTTATTTCTTTAACTATTTTGCTACTAATTGTTTTTACTTTTTTAATCTCAAGTCTTATCTTTTATTTTTTCATCCCATTATTCAGTAAAAATAACCGTTCTACTTTAGGAATGAAGATATTTAAACTTGGTTTAATATCAAACTCAAATTATAGCTTAACAACCAAAGAATTTGTTTTTCGCTTTTTCTTTTTCTTTATTATTGAATATATTTTAGGCTTTTTATCTTTCTTTATTATTCCTTTAATTTCTTTAAGTTATATGCTTTTATCAAAAAATGGTGTTCCATTTCATGATTTATTACTGAATAGTAAAATGATTGATACAAGCGGAGTTAAAATTTATAAGAATAAATATGAACTTTTAAGTGCTTTAAAGAGTCAGTCTTAAACAAAATAAAATAATAAAACCTTCTTTTTCGCTTTAACTCCTTTATAATATAGATGTTTATCTATGGAACTAATTAAAAAAGCACGTAAGTTTGAAATCAAACCAATAGCATTCATTTGCTTGGCGTTTATGATAGTAATCCTTGTGGGCTCTCTTTTTTTATGGGCTCCATTTTCTTTAAATGAAGGGCAAAGCGTTGAATATATTGATGCTTTATTTACTTCAACTTCAGCAACTTGCGTTACTGGTTTAGTTTCTTTACCAAATGGCTCGGTTGGTGATACTTATAATATTTTTGGTCGCTTTGTTGTTGCAATATTAATTCAAATTGGGGGATTAGGTGCAGCAACTTTAGCTATGGCTTTTATCTTAATTATTTCTTCAAGGCTAACTATGAATCAACAAACCCTAGTTAAAGAAAGTTGGAATATATCGTCTTTTAAAGGTTTAAAGAAAATCTTTTTATTAAATTTATTAATTACCTTTATTGCTGAATTTGTTGGAGCAATCCTTTTATTTTTTGATTTATATTTTCTTCATAATGATGTAGTCAAAGGCGTAGATGATGCTTTTGGGCACGCTTTCTTTTTGTCAGTAAGTGCTTTTAATAATGCTGGTTTTGATATTTTTGGAAATACTTCATTAATTGCCTTTTCTGATGATGTATTTATGAATTTGATTATTGCCTTATTGATTATTTTTGGTGGACTTGGCTATTTAGTTATTATTGACATGTGTAGTAAAAAATTCTGTTTTAAAAAGATGACTTTACATACTAAAGTTGTTATTTTTATGTCTTTACTATTAATATTTGGTGGAACAATTACAATTTATTTAAGTGAAAATGTTCCTCATTTTGTTAATAATAATGTGCCAGAAGGAATGACTTTTTTAGAGTCTTTCTTTTTATCTGTTTCAACAAGAACCGCCGGTTTTACAACTTATAATCTATACGATGCACAAATTTGTTCGATTCTTTTAATGGATGTTTTGATGTTTATTGGTGCTTCACCTGGTGGTACTGGTGGTGGTGTTAAAACTACAACTATATTTGCTCTTTTTGCTCGTATAAGAAGTGGAATTGATGGAAAAGCACCTCATGCATTTAGAAGAAGTATTAATAAAGACACTATTCAAAAAGCCTTTACTTTATTTTTCCTTTCAGTCTTATTTTTACTCTTCTTTATTATTTTAATATTCGGTTTTGAGGGGAAGTATATTGATGGAAATGGCAATACTTATTCTTCTTTAGATTATGTATTTGACGCTTTTAGTGCTTTTGCTACCGTTGGACTTTCAACTGGTGTAACTCCATTTTTCTCTATTGGTAGTAAGCTTTGCTTAATTTTATTAATGTATATTGGTCGTATCGGTCCAATGTCAGTTTCATTATCTCTATTTAAAACAAAACATAGTAATAACATAACATGGAAATATGTTGATGATTCATTACCAATCGGTTAAGGAAGGAATTATTTATGGCTAAAAATGCAGGAACTATCGGTATTATTGGACTTGGAAGATTTGGCTACTCACTAGCTGTTGAATTAGCTTCTAAAGGTAAAAGCATCATTTGTATAGATAAAGATGAAAAGAAAGTAAAAAAAATTTTAGAATATACAGATTATGCCTATGTTAGTGAAGATTTAACAAAAGAAACTTTAGAAGAACTTGGTTTTAAAGAATGCGAAACCATTGTTGTTTGTATTGGCGAAAAAGTTGATGCTTCAATTTTGACTACTTTAAATGCGATTTCTTTAGGTGTTAAAAAAGTTATTGCTAAAGCTGGAAATGAAGAACAAGGGCAAGTCCTTGAACGTTTAGGAGCAGAAGTAATCTACCCTGATAAAGATAGTGCCGATAGACTAGCTAAAAAGATTCTTTCTAATAACATTCTTGATTTTATTTCACTTAATGAGAATATTGAAATTGTTGAAATTACTATTCCTAAAAGATATGTTGGTAAAAAACTCGCTGATACTGATATCAGAAAAAGATTTCAACTTAACGTTATCGCCATTGAGCGTGATGAAAATATTGATATTAACGTTTCTCCATCTCATGTCTTTGAAGATAAGGATGCTGTAGTAGTTGTTGGTAATACTGATAGTATTGCTGAATTTGAAAAATAGAATGCAGTATCAAAATATTTTAAATTAATTATTTTGATTGATTGGTAGAGAAACACAAAAAAATCCATTAATTAAAAATAGAATTATATTCACTTAATCTTTATAATTGTAGTTATGGAAATTCATATTAAAGATTTAAAGAAAGTCTTTGAAGGAGACAAGAAGAAAAACATTCCAGATACCATCGCGGTGGAAGATTTTAGTATCGATATTAATGATGGTGAACTTGTTGGTTTGCTTGGCCCTTCAGGATGCGGAAAATCAACAATTCTTTATATGATAAGTGGATTAAAAGAGCCAAGTAGTGGTTCAGTATTTTTTGGTGAAGAAGATGTTACTGATCTCGCTCCTGAAAAAAGAAAAATTGGTTTTGTTTTCCAAAATTATGCTCTTTATCCACATTTAAATATTTATAAAAATATAGCTTTTCCTTTAGAAGATATTTATAAAAAAGATTTCTTAAAAAGTAGAAAAATATCTATGTTTTGCAAGCTTATCGAGAAAAAAGATAAGTTATTAAAAGCAAAAGAGATAATAGAACAAAGAAAAAAAGAAGACAAGAAAATTTCAAAATCATTACTTATTGATGAAATAAGTTTTGCTTTAAACATTCCTTTTTCTTATTCAAAATTTTTGTTTAAGTATCTTGTAAAGGATGATTTTGCTTTAGATAGTCTTATTTCTTTTTTATCTTCTTCAATTGAAAAAGAAAAAATTAAATACAAAAAGTTAAAACTTGATATTGATTCTGAAAACTACGTTTTAAAAAATGGTAAACGTATTGAAATTAAAAGAAAAGTTAGTAAGGATGAAATAGATTTAAAGGTTAGAGAAGTCGCCCGCATTGTTAAACTTGAAGGTTTACTTTATCGTAAACCAAATGAGATAAGTGGCGGACAACAACAAAGAGTGGCTATTGCTCGAGCTTTAATTAAATCTCCTAAAGTCTTACTTTTAGATGAACCTTTATCTAATCTTGATGCTCGTTTAAGACTAGAAACTAGAGAAGAGATTCGTAGAATTCAAAAAGAAACCGGAATTACAACAATCTTTGTTACTCATGATCAAGATGAAGCGATGTCAATTTGCGATAAAATCGCGGTTTTAAATAAAGGTAAAGTCGAAGAAATTGGTGTTCCACAAGAGGTTTATGATAACCCAACTAATTTATTTACAGCTAAATTTTTAGGTTTACCTCCAATTGGTATTTTTGATGGTTTCATAAAAGATGGATATTTATTTATTGCTGATTCTGAAGTTTTAAAAATAGAAGATGTATCTTTAAATAACAAAAATGTCTTAGTTGGAATTAGACCTGAAGGATATGTAAGAGCAAGCGAAGAAGATGAATTAACCTTTAAAGTAAATGTTGCTTCAATTATTGCTCAAGGTAGAGATACAGAAGTACTTGCTATAAATCCAACTAGCAATGAAAACTTTAAAATTATGATTCGAAATGATGATAAATTTGAATTAGGTTTAAACTATTTTAAAGTTAAACCTAATAAGATATATCTTTTTGATAAAGAAAGTGGACAAAGGATTTAGTTAAGATGAACACTAAAAATAACTACAAAGCTTGGATTTATTTAGCGCCTTCTTTAATCCTTCTTATTGTTTTTGCTCTTTATCCTTTGCTTGATACTTTTTATATTTCTTTTTTAAAGGATTATAACTATATAAGTGGCGAAAGTAATGGTTTTACTTTAGAAAACTATCAAGCTTTGTTTGGGATTATACCTGCTCCAAGTGATGTTCCTCATATTCAAGGACCAATTAATGCTTTCTTCGAATATGCTTTACCAAACACTCTTTTAATTACTTTTGTTACAGTTCCAATTTCAATAATTCTTGCTTTAATCATTGCGGTTTTAATTAACTCAATTAAAGTGTGCCAAAGATTTTTCCAGACCTTATTTTTTACGCCTTACGTCACAAATATTATTGCAGTAGGTATGGTATTTGGAGTTATTTTTTCTCATACTGGTCTATTTAATTCCGTCTTTGGTCTTGACTCTTACTGGGTTGAAAATAACGGAAATACTAGCTACTGGAATGCGATGTTTGTTATATTTTGCGATATTATTTGGTATCAATTGCCATTTAAGATATTGATATTTGTAGCTGGTCTACAAGGAATTGGAAAAACTTATTACGATGCTGCTAGAATAGATAGTGCATCAAAAATTAAACAATTCTTTAAAATTACAGTTCCGCTTTTATCTCCACAAATTTTTTATATTTCAATTACTTCATTTATCAATGGTTTTAAAGAATATCAATCTATTGCTGGTTTATTTAACCGAACAGGAACAACTGGAAATTCTTATAATTTATATACTGTTGTTTATTTTATTTATGATCAAATTAGTGTGGGTTATGGAGATAATGTCCGCTACGCTTGTTGCGGAGCGGTAGTCTTGTTTTTGATTATTTTTGTTTTTACAATTCTTCAATTCTGGGTGTCAAAGAAAAGGGTTCATTATGGAGCATAGTGATATTTTATTAAATAAAGATAGTATTTATTCTAGTGAATCTGAAGTTGAATTTATCATTGAAGGATTCAATAAGAGTGTTGACAAAACTAAGAAAAAAGATAAGGTTTTGCTAGTTTTTTCATTAATTGTCATATATGCTTTTTTAATTTTCTTTGCTGTTATTATGATGATCCCATTTTATTGGATGGTTATTTCATCTTTAAAAACAGAAGTTAGAAATGGAGCCTATTTAGGTTTAGACAATAATTTCTTTATTGCTTTTGATCAGATTGCTTGGAACAACTATGCTTTAATTTTTGATCCGGAAAGATTGGATTTCTTTAATTATTTATATAACACTTTAGTAGTTGTTGTTATTTCAACTTTAGGAACGTTATTTATTACAATCTTTGCTTCATTTGCTTTTGCTAGGCTTCAATTTAAAGGAAAAGATGTAACATTTTATGTTTATCTTATTACAATGATGATCCCAAGCGAGCTTTTTGTTGTTACTAATTATATTCAAGTTTATCGATATGGCTTACTTGATTCAACTTGGGGAACCTATCTAGCGATTATGCTTCCTTTTATTGTAAATGTTTTTTATATCTATCTTTTAAGTGAGGCTTTTAAACAAATTCCTAACGAATTATATTTAGCCGCTAAAATTGATGGAAAAAGTGATTGGAAATATTTATGGAAAGTAATGGTTCCGGTAGCTTCACCAACTTTGATCACAGTTGTTATTTTAAAAGTTATTTCAACATGGAATGCCTATGCTTGGCCAAAAACGGTTGCTCCACAAGGCGCTGGAAATCAAAGTGCTAACTTAATATCGGTTGCAATTCGTGATTTTGCTAATTTTTCTTATAAGGAAGGTGGCAATATCTTTGTTCTTCAATCCCTACAAATGGCTGCCACAGTTATTGTTACCATTCCTTTAGTTTTAATCTTTATTATATTTAGAAAGTATATTATGAATGGCACAAGTCGTGCCGGTATTAAAGGTTAATTTTCCTTTCTTAGAAAAAGAAAGCAAGAATTTACTATCAAAAAATTTACGTTTTCTTAATTTTGAAACTGACATTAATTGTGATATATTAATTTCGTATTTAAGCAGGAGGCTAATACTTACATGAAACTTAAATCAAAAATCTTAATGCCAACTCTTTTGTTAGGGGCATTAGCAATTGGTACAATTTCAGCTTGTGGTGAACCTGAAGTACCAGATCCAGATAATACAAAAACCAAGATTGTATTTTGGACTAATATTTGGGATCCAGCAGACGAACCAACTGGTGAAGCTACAATGATGGATGCAATTGTAAAAGCTTTTGAAGATAAATATCCAAATATTGATGTTGAATATGAGCAAAGCGGACAATATGCAACAATTAACGAGACTATACAAACTAACCTTAATAATATAAATAACTTGCCTAATATGGCTGTTTGTTATCCAGATTATGTCGTTAACTATTTACAAAGCGGAAGAGTCTTAAAGATGGATTCTTTCATGAATAGTACTGAATATGGTTTTGGTCATGATGCAAAAAACAATGGCGCTACTGAAAGTGACACCATCGCTAGCGATATGAATGAAGCTTTCCTTAAAGAAGGTCAACAATATAGCGAGGAAGGTACTTTCTCACTCCCATGGTATAAAAACAGTGAAGCTTTATTCTACAATTCAGATGTTTTAGATGCACAACTCGGAGCAGGAAAATATGAAGATAAACTTTCCAACTGGGAAGGTCTTATTGAAATTGCCCGTGAATTAAAAACTAAGAGCTTTGATACATATTGGTCAACTTGGGTTGGAGGAGATGATGGAGGATATCAAATTCTTCCTCACCATGTCTATTGGAAAGGTGAAACAATTCCAACCGATGGTAAAGCACCAAATAACTACGCTACTCCAATTAGTTATGACTCAATCGACAATTTATTTATTACATTCGCTGAAATGATGGATGTTCCTTATACTGCAGGCGATACTAATAAAGACGGAAAAATCACCAAAGATGAAGCAATCTTGTTCTATAATCCAAAAACTGGAGCAGCTGAAAAAACTGTTCAAATGATTAAAATGCTTAAAGGCTGGTATGATGAAGGACTTATTACAACTTCTGAAATGCTAGATGCTAAAGGTGATGGAAGCTATGGTTGCTGGAACGAATATACTTATAATCAAAATTCTTTCATCTATATTAACGGAAGTAAGAATGCTTGGTATGGTTCTTATAACACATTTAGAGGGAAAGTTTTACCAACTCCTGTAATTGATGATGGAATGTTAAAAGATACACCAGAAGTCAGTAATAAAAATGCTGATTCAAAGGCTATGTCTCAAGGTGCTAATATTGTTTTCTTCGATAAAGGTGATGAAGCTAATGAAGCTGCTTGGTTATTCTATAAGTTCTTAACAAATACTGAAAACGCATCAACAGTTGGCTTACAAATGACTTCTATGCCAGTTAGATCTTCAAGCTATGAAACTGAAGAATTTAAAGAAGCAACAGCTGCAAAGGATGATTTCCCAGAAGAAATTAGTGATCCAACAACAAATAGCACTAATCAAGCTGAAAACTATGATTATTTACAAGCAAATGTTTATGATATTTATCAACAATATGATGAAAATCAACAAACCTTTGTTGCTCCAGTTTCACAATTCTCTTCTAGTGCAAGAAGTGCAATTGAAAAAGCGATGATTAACGTCTTTAAGTACGAAGCAAAAGATGATGCAGATCTAACTTCTTATATTGAAGACGAATTAGAAGCTGCTTACAATCAAGTTGCTTAATTTTTAAAAACTTAAAAGAAAATTCTTGGGGGAAACCCTAAGAATTTTTTCTTTTAAGTGAAGAAATACTATATAATACTCTTATGCAAAATAACTCCAAAACATTGATTAGAAGTTTTAAAGAAAAAAGAAATCTAGGAATCTCTATTGGAATTCTTGGTACTATTTTTGTAATTATTTCATTATTTTTCATACCATTAATGAAAGAAGAAACCAGAAGATTTGGAGAAGATGTAATTATCTATGATTATTTTGCTATGACTATTTTCCATATATTTGTTGTTATCGGCATTTTGCTTTTTATCGCTGGAGTAGTTTTAACAATTATTTACTTATCAAAAGCAAGGAAAGTTATTAAAAATGAAAATCAAAATTGAGCATTTAGAAAAAATATACAAGGCTGAACCAAGTAAAAATATTGCTGAAACTATTGCAGTAAATGATTTTAATCTTGATATTGATGATGGTGAACTTGTTGCTCTTTTAGGCCCATCTGGTTGTGGGAAATCAACAACTTTATACATGATTAGTGGACTTATTGATCCAACAAACGGGAAAATATTTTTTGGTGAAGATGATGTAACTAGTTTAGCTAGTGAAAAAAGAAGTATCGGTTTTGTTTTCCAAAATTATGCTTTATATCCTCATATGAATATCTTTAAAAATATTTCTTTCCCTTTAACTAACTTAAAAATTAATGCTTATTTATATTCTTCCAAAATGGTAAATCTTTTAAAAATTAAAAAGATTATTGATGAAGATTTAACAAAAGTTAAAGAGTCAACTGAAAAAGCCAAAGAGAATAAAAAGATTAATCGTTTTAATTTAGTTAATCTTTTTAAAAAAGAATATAAACTTTCAAAAAGAGGAAGTGAAAGTTTATATTCTTTAATTATTAAATATGATTTTAATAAAGAGGAAATACTTAAAGCCATTAATAATAAGATTCTAACTTTAAAAAAGATACAATCTATATTTAGAAGGAAACTTGATGAAGAAGGATTCTTTCTTTCATTAACTAATGAAAGAATAAAGCGCATAAGAAAATTATATAAAGATGAGATTGATGTTTTAGTAAATGATGTTGCTAGAATTGTAAAGATTGATGAATATCTAGAAAGAAAACCTAGCGAGTTAAGTGGTGGTCAACAACAAAGAGTAGCTATTGCCCGAGCATTAGTTAAAAAGCCAAAAGTCTTACTTTTAGATGAACCTTTATCTAATCTTGATGCTCGCTTAAGAATTGAAACAAGAGAAGAAATTAGACGAATTCAAAAAGAAACTGGTATTACAACTATCTTTGTTACACATGATCAAGATGAAGCGATGGCTATTGCTGATAAGATGGTTGTTATGTCGATGGGTGAGATTCAACAAATTGGTAAACCTCAAGAAATATATAAAAATCCAACCAATTTATTTGTTGCTAAGTTTTTAGGAGTACCTCCAATCAATTTATTTAAAGGGTTGATTAAAAATCATCATCTCTATATTGGGGAAGAACTAATTATTGAAAATGAAATTGAGACTGATGATAAAGAAGTAGTTATTGGTATTCGTCCAGAAGCTTATGAACTTGTTACAACGGATTCTAAAGTTGGATTAACTTTAAAAATGGAAAAGGTATTTAAAGCAGGTAGAGATTTAACTTTAATATCTTCTTCTAATTATGCTCTTAACGAGATTAAACAAATTCTAGATAGTGATACTAAGGGGATTGAAGGGGTAAATAGATTTACGATTAATATAGAGCGTTTATTTATCTTTGACGCTAAAACAGAAAAAAGAGTTGAGTTTTAAAAGGTTTTTTAACAATTATGGAAAATAAACATATTTTTGCCCCAAAGCTTTATATCAGATTTTTCAGCTTTTTAGTTGATGCTTTATTGTTTTTTATACTGACATTTATTTTGACATTCTTTGTTTTTAACAACGTGTTTTCACCAACAGAATATAATAAATTATTGCAAGAAACTCTTGTTTATAGCAATTTGTATGTTTTAAATGATAATAATGTTTATAGTCAACTTAATAACGGAACAGTCGAAGAATATAAAGATATAGTTGAAAGTTATTATTTAACTTTTGAAGATCGTTCAAATGATGAAAATGATAAAGTTAATTACTTCGAAAGTGATTTTTATAAAGAGCATGGAGGCATAAGAAACCCTTTAACTATCAACGAATATAATGAAAAGATTTTGATGGCTGGAGAAGAAGAATCTTATTTTGAATATGATGTAGAAAATGGAGTAATAGATAAAACTAAATTAGCTGTTATCAAACCTACATACTTAAAAGAAAATTATGAAGAACAAACACTAGAGTTTGTAAGTGATGATTACAAAGGTGCTTTTATTAGTTTTTACACAAGTCAGTATAAAAACTGTTTCACTGATTTGTATAATGACCAATTTTATGTTGATGCTAGAAATGAAATCAATAGATTATCGCAAAATAACTTAGGACTTTCTTGTTTAATTCCATCTGTTTTAATTTATTTTATAATACCTTTTTTTAATGTAGGCAATAAATCTATTGGTAGAACGATTTTTAGATTAGGACTATGTAGCATGGATGGCTTTAAAATTAAAAATTATCAGGTTGCAATTCGTGCTTTGCCAAGTCTAATATTATCTATTCTTCCTTTTTTCATTGGAGATTTAATGATTCTTTTGTCTATATGCTTTGGTTATATATTAATTAGTGCTTGTTCAACTATAATTGTTTCTGATAATGTTTCTGTTGTTGATTTTATATCAATGACTAGAGTTGTAGACTTAAAAACATCAAAAATATTTAGAAACAGTGACGATTTAAAGGAAAAAGAAGACCTTATATATGGAGATTAAAGACATTAAATATGCCAATTTAGGCCGAAGGGTCTTAGGAATTATATTAGATTTAATATTTTTTATAATTCTTTTACTGTTCTTTTATTTGCCTGTTGTAGAAGGTTATGTTGACATTGGTTTTCACAATACTCAAGTATTAAATGATGTTAAAGCTTTACAAGTATATTCAGGCTTGTTTGTTGATAGAAGTGAAGAGAGTCAAGAACCTTTAACTAACGTCAGCCTTATTGGTCGTGAAGAATTAACTGACGAAAATAATTACTTTACTTTTGATTCTTATAAAGTTTATCTAAACGCGACTTACAATTTTTATACTAACAAAGATTTATCTTTTCATAATGAGCTTTTAGAAATGATATTTTCAAAAACAGATGTTAGTGATTCCGAACTTAATTATCGGTTCAATACCCAAGTTTTAAACATTGATCAAAGTTTAGATTACGATGTCTATTATCTTGAGAATGATGATTTATATTCCTCACCATTAAATGATAATTGCAAAGTTAAAGAAACCATAACTTTTAAGGGTGAAACTTTTACTAAAACTAGTGATGACAATCGACAAAATCAAGAATATATTCTGGCTTCAATCAAAATTTTTAGTGATACTCTGGACTTTCCTGGAACATATCAAGAAGCTTTGCTTCATTTAAGGACTACTGATGAATATTCAAATTATTATCTTCAACTTGAAAGAATATCTCGTTATGAAGCTTATATTGCAATTGCGATAAGCGGTTTAATATATTTTTTAATTATTCCTTTGTTCTTTAAAAATGGGGAAACTTTTGGAATGAAAATAGTACATATTGGGTTGGTTAATTCGCTAGAATACCAAGTTTCTAAACCACAAGTATTTTTAAAAAATTTCTTTATTTTAGCGGAGATTTTTGTGGGAATATTTACTTTTTTCTTAGTTTTCTTGGTCGATTATATTGTAATGATTTTTACAAAACGTCATAGATCTTTTAGTGATTTAATTGCGGCGACTGTTGTTATTGATACAAAAACTAGTGTGTGGTTTGTTTCTCGAAGTGTAGAAGAAAAACTGATTTCTCAAATCGAAGAAAACCTAAAAAAGAGTAATCTTGGAATGGATGAAAATGATAAAAAATACGATTAATATCATTATATTTAGAAATTTTATCAAAATACTAAAATGTCAAATTAAGTATTTTTTATTGAATTCATTTTTGATATAGTAAAGATACACATAAAAAAAGGATTTTGTTATGGAAGTAAAAATTGAAAACTTGGTAAAAATCTTCTCAGGAAAGAAAGGTGCAAAAACTGTAGCAGTTAACAACATGAACTTCGATATTCCTGATGGGAAATTATGCGGCTTACTTGGGCCATCTGGATGTGGAAAATCAACAACACTTTATATGATTGCTGGTTTACACAATGTCACAGAAGGAAAAATTTATTTCGGTGATGAAGAAGTCACAAATCTTCCTGCTGAAAATAGAGGTATTGGTCTTGTTTTCCAAAACTATGCTCTTTATCCTCATTTCAATGTTAGACAAAATATCATGTTTCCACTTGATAATGCTAGACCAAAGCTTACCTATGATGAAAAATGTGCAATCGTTTTAGAAAACGCCAAGATTGTTCATATCGAAAAACTTCTTGATAGAAAACCAAAAGAATTATCTGGTGGTCAACAACAACGTGTTGCTATTGCTAGAGCTTTAGCAAAAAGACCACGTGTTTTACTTCTTGATGAACCTTTATCGAACTTAGATGCACGTTTAAGACTTCAAACTAGAGAAGAAATTAAACGTATTCAAAAAGAAACTGGAATTACAACAGTATTCGTTACTCATGACCAAGAAGAAGCTATGTCAATTAGCGATTTTATTGTTGTCATGAGAGATGGTATTGTTCAACAAAAAGATGAACCTCAAAAAGTTTATGATGAACCAGCGAATTTATTTGTCGCCAAGTTCCTTGGAACACCTGCCATTAATGTTTTTAAAGGCGAAATTAAAAATGGTGTTTTATATATTGCTGGCAATAAATTATCAGATAATCCTGAATTAAAGCATGTTCATATTGAAGAATTAACTTGTCCACATTGTGGTGCTATTGTTCCACATAATGCAAAATATTGTAATGTTTGTGGTGCTAATATTAGAGAAGGTGGCGCAATTGTTAAGAGAAAAACAAGTGATAAAGAAGAACAAGTTATTTATAACTTACAAAAATCAATTTCTTATAACAAAACTGGCAATAAAGACATTGATAAATTAGTTATTAAGTTTAAAAAGACATTCAATAAATTTGATTCTGCTAATATCGTTAATAAATTTGAAGAACTTTTACCTAGCATAACTGATGAAAAAACTTTATTAATCGCTCAAGGTGAAGTAGTTAAAGCAAGAGCACTTGAATCTGTTCAAAATGTTGAAGCAATTAACAATAGCGTTAAGTCTGTTATTGACGCAGCTAAAGAAGATATTAGAAATTGTAACAATGCTTATACAAAAGAAGGTCAAAATAGAATCAATTCTTTAGTTAGAAAGATTAATAATGCTAATGTAGTCTATAATATTGCACAAAAAGTTGACTCCTTATATCAAGAAAGTGATTGGGAAGCTACCAAGAATATTAAAAAGACACAAGAGGATATTATGTATCAAATTAATGATATTGATAGCCCTGAATCAAAAGAAATGGTTGAAAAGATTATTCAAGGTCTTGAAAAGAGACTTAATCCTGAAAGATCATGTCAAATTGGTATTAGACCTGAATCATTTAAGTTAGTTGAAAACGGACCTATTAAAGTCAAAGTTGAAAATATTGAACATATCGGTAGAGATATCTCAGTTATTGGTGAAGTTGAAGGATTAGAAGAAGGAAGTGTTAAGATTATCATCTCTAATGAACTTCTTAAAGACTGTGAAGGAAAAGAGTACTTATATTTCGAGCCAAAACGTATCTATGTTTTTGAAGATACTGGTGAAAGAATTTTATAATTAATAGTTTGGTGATTTTATGTTTAAGAAGAAACAAGGTCCAGAAACAGAAAATAACGAAGTAAGTTCTAATTCAAACTTTGACAATAAGCTAACAAATTTTTTCAAATCAACTTATAACAAAACTGCAAAGGTTTGTAATAATGCTTATATTCGTTTAAGACATAGAGGACACGAAGAAAGTTATTATTATAATTCTGATGGCACGGCTAAATTTGATATTAATCGTACATTAGAAACAAAGAAACGAAAGTTCCATATGAATCAAAATCTTTTGGCACTTTTAGTTTTAATTCCTGCTTTCATCTTTATTATTGTTTTTATGATCTATCCAATCATAAACTCATTTATTATTGCATTTACTGAAGATTTTACCTGGGTTGATGGCAGTGGATCATTTGCTATTTCAAATATTATTAATGGTAATAGTGGACATTGGGAAGATATGTCTGCCGTCGGTGGAGATGGTATGGTATGGGTAGAAGGAAAATATCCTACATCGTTTGGATTAGGCAATTTCTTCTATTTATTCCAAGATACAACTTACTCTATTAATTTATTCGGACAAAATATTGGAACTTCATTATTTATAAAGAGCCTTTGGAATACTTTTGAACTTGTTATTATTGAAGTCCCATTAACTATTATTGTTTCATTATTAATCGCTTATTTTATTCATAAAATTAAGTTTTTACGTGGATTTTTCCAAATTATATTCTTCTTACCTTATGTTACAAATACAATCGCATTAGGTATGGTTTTCAATTTACTTTTTGGATCTAATACTAGTGGAGCTATTGGAGGCGGACTTGTAAATACTTTATTGAATTCAAATCAACAATGGATTTCTTCTGGCGCTCCTAGATGGGCTCAAGGTGTTGTTATTGTTACATATGCACTTTGGGATGGTTTAGCATTCAAGATTCTCGTTTTCTTAAGTGGTTTATCAACAATTGATAAGCAATATTACGATGCCGCAAGAATTGATGGTGCAAATGCAACAACAATATTTAGAAGAATTACAGTTCCTCTTTTATCACCACAGATTTTATACATTACAATCACATCATTTATTGGTGCTTTCAAAATGTATACAGGTGTTAGAGCTGTTTACCAATCACAATCAACGTATTACTTCGGTGGCGTTCAAGGCGTTGAATGGATAACCGTTGTTGGTTATTTATATCGTGATATGAAAGAGGTCAATCCTTTAAACCCAGGTTATGCTGCGGCAGGAAGTATTGTTCTTTTGATTATTATTCTTCTTATTACTATGGCTCAATTTGCTGTTAGTAAGAAGAGAGTTCACTATTAAGGAGATAATTTATGGCAAAAAAAGCTATTAAAACAGAAGAAGAATTATTACCTTATCTTGATAGTGCTAAGCAAAAATTATTAGAAGCCTCACAAAAAAAGGCTAGTTTTATCAAAGAAGATGATTATGGGGTTAGTTCAAAACAAAAAGTTTTAACTAAAACTATCGTCACTCAATCTTTGATGTATATTTTCTTAATTATCTTTGCTTTATTTATTATTATTCCTTTCATTTTCATGATTTCCACCTCGTTTGTTAGTGATAATACTTTTGATACTAATCTTTCGAATGGAAAAATCACACTTTTACCAATACCATTCACTTTCAATAACTATGTTGATGTCTTTGCACCTACATATGTTGATAATTTAGGAAATGTACAAGAAAAAACATCTTTCTGGATTTATTTCTTTAATACATTTATTTCAGCATTTGGTTCAATGATAGTTACAGTCGTTACAAGTGTTTTAGCTGCATTTGCCTTTGCTAGATTAAACTTCAAAGGTAAAAACGCTTTATTCTTACTCATTTTAGCCACAATGATGATTCCTGGCGAAATGATGATTATTACAAATTATGCTTTAACTAAAGAATTAGGTTGGGAAAATACTTTTTATGCCTTGATTTTTGTTCATGGTGTTAGTGTTTTCTATATATTCTATTTGCGTCAAACATTCCAGCAAATTCCTAATGAATTATATTTAGCAGCTAAAGTTGATGGTTATACTGACTTTAAATATTTACTTAGAGTTATGATTCCAATTGGAATGCCAACCATTGTTACAATTATTATTCTTTCCCTTATGGGCGGATGGAATTCATATATGTGGCCTACTCTTGTAGCCAATGGTAAGACTCAAAATGATCCTATCTTTGGTACAGGATATGATATTCGATTAGTTTCTAACGGCTTAATGTCTATATTCCAATCCGAATTCTCAGATAACCAACCAGGTAAAATGGCTGGTTCTGTTGTTACAACCTTACCACTTTTCGTAATCTTTATTATTTTCCACAAGTATATTATGAAAGGTGTTTCAAGGAGTGGTATTAAGGGCTAATCTTGCATTTTGCAAGTTAGATATATTTATTTGTTCAGTAGGAGGATTTTTATGAACAAAAGAATGAAGTTATTAGTTGTCCCATTAGCAGCACTTTCGCTTTCTAGTTGTGGACCTTCAGATGTAAACGGAGTTAACACAACTATTCAAATGTGGACTGGCTTCGGACAATCAATGACAACTCAACTCGAGACTATTTTAGAAACGTATAGTTCTGAACATCCAGGAATTGATGTTGTTCATACTGGCCAAGGTGGTTATGACAACTTATTAGCAAATATCGTTGGCTCTGTTTCTACAAGAACTTATCCTAATATTGCAGTCGCTTACCCAGATCACATGGCTCAATATCAAGAAAGTGGAATTTTATTTGATTTAACAAACTACATTTCTCAAGATGGAGTCGATTTAGACAAATATTACCAAAACTATTTAACAGAATGTCAAGAAATCGTCGATGGAAAAACTTTAGGTCTTCCATTTAACAAATCAACCGAAGTTTTAACTACAAACCAAACTTTTGTTGACCTATTAATCCAAATGACAGCCAATGAAACTGGCGAAAATAAAATTACAGCCGTTCCAACAACTTGGCAAGAAGTAGAAACATTTGGTAAAGCAGCTCTAAGAATTTTAGAAAACACTGGAGCTTTTAATAAAGTTATCGGAACAGACGCAAAAGTTTATGCTGATGCTGCAACTGCAGGAAAGGCAGGAGTAGACGTTGCTATCGATTTAAGTTCAGTAGATAAAGCTTCATTTAGAGTTCTTTCTTACGATTCACAAGCTAACTTCTTTATTACAGCAGTTAGACAATGGGGCGGAACTTATACCTCTGTTGAAACTCTTCCAAATGGAAAAACTCAAGGTTATATGGAATATAAATCTGAAGAAACCGTTGAAATGTTTAATTTCTTCTATAGATTATTTAATGAACAAATTATCGGTATTCCTTCTGATTTTAACGAGTCAAGCTATACTTCAACACCATTTAAAGCTTTCAAAACAATTTTCACAATTGGTTCAAGTGCTGGCGTAAGTAACTGTGTTCCTGCAAACGATGGATTACAATTTGATATCACCATTAACCCAATTCCATTTAATGCTGATAAACCAGATTGCAAATATGTTATTTCTCAAGGTACAAACTTAGTTATGTTTAGAAATACTGATGAAGTTTCTAGAACTGAAACATGGAATTTATTAAAAGAATTATCATATGATCCTGAAACAAACGCTCAATTTGCTAAACAAACTGGTTATATTCCTGTTACAAAAGATGCATATAATTCCACAGCATACCAAGAATATCTTAAAGATACTTCTTTAACTGGAACAGCAAAGACTATGAGAGATGCAATCTCTACTAACTTTGATGTATATCTTGCTGATGATTCAAGTTGGATTCAATTCGTCGATCCAGGATTCGTTGGATCAAGTTCAATTAGAGCTAACGTTGGTACAATTATGACAATGGTCAGAGATGCTGGCCCTGATGACTTAGGTGATAATCCAGACGCTTACTGGAATGCTCAACTTGATACTTGGTACAACTTAAATCCAAACAATATTAAAAAATAATAGGTAGTTCATGAGATTTAGTAAGTTTAGAAAAATACCAATTATTGCCGTAACATTCGCAAGTTTGTTTACTATAGCAGCTTGCGATGCCGGCTCTCAAACTACAGAAGTTTGTGGAGATGATGTAGAAGTAGCTACACCTGTTACTGATTCTTTTAAGTTGGATATAGACTATTCAACTCCTAATTTTGTTGATGCAACAAGTGGGATTGCTATTACCACAGCAACACCTGTCACCTATACTGATGGCGATACTGTAAGTTTTAATGTTGCTGAAGATACAGAGTTTCCTATAAGAATAAGATTTTTAGGGGTTAATACTCCAGAATCAACTGGAGCAATTCAACCTTGGGGAATTAAGGCTAGTCATTTTACTAAGTCAAAATTAAGAGGAGCAACTGAAATTGTTCTTGTTAATGATATTACTCAATATGGAAAATACGATAATACTAGTAGTCGAAGATCACTAGGTTTTGTATGGTACCGACCAGGTGAAAACGAAGATTTTAGATGTTTAAACCTCGAGCTTGTTGAACAAGGTTATTCAACAAATCAACTTGCACAATATTCGTCAAATCTTCCTACTTATTACGATGCTTTTAAGCAAGCCGGGGATAATGCTAAAGCCGCTGGTCTTAGAGTAAATGGACAAAATGACTGTGATTTTGATAGCAGTGGTGAAGTTGTCGAAACAACAATTGCTAATGCTAAAGAAAAATTTGATGAATTAGGTGTTCAAGACGATACTGCAAATAGCGGTAAGAAGTTAAGAATCACTGCTCAAATCATTGCTAAGAGTGGATACAATTTCTATTGTAGAGATCTTTTCCAAGCAGAGGATGATGAAATCAAATCAAGCATTTATGCCTTTACCCAATATAAATCAATTGATTTAGAAGTTGGTTATGTTGTTCAATTCTATTGTAAAATTACAAAGTATTACGGGAATTATCAATTAACCGACATCGATACAAATACTCAAAATAATTTATATCCTTTTAAGTATATTGCTAGAACACAAGAAGAATGTGAAGCTCTTGGATATGATTACAATGTTGAACCTTATTATGTTGATCCAACCACCATTAATAGTGATGATGATTTGATACCATATGAAGGTAACTTATTAAAGATGACTTTAAAGATTAACGATAGAGAAGATTTTTATCGTGTTTCTCAAACAGCATCTGGCGATACAGTTTATACAATTTATACAACTTGTAATGGGCACAGTTTAGAAATTAGACTTCAAAATCATTCCTTCTTTACTAGTGAAAGTACAATTAAAAGTGTTTTTGAACCAGGAAAAACATATGATGTTACCTGTTTACTTGATGCTTTCCAATATGAAGGCGAGGAAAAAGGCTATCAATTAACAATTCCTGGCTTCAGAGCAAGTCAACTTTTGACTTATATAAGTGAACATGTTGAAAATAATTAAGGAGAAAAACCAATATGAAAAAGAATAAATTTTTAGCTCTCGTATTATCTGCTGGTGTTGTTTTCTCATTAGCTGCTTGTGGTGATACTACTGATGTACCAGGGCCTGATGAAGTAACTGAGACTTGGACTGATAAGCAAATTGCTGATGCTGCAATGAATAGTGCTGCAGTCTTAACTACTAATTCAGCAACACCTGTTAGAGACTCTACAAATTATGGTGACTCATTCGTTAATGAATTACAATCAATGTCTGGTGGTTATTTAATTGCTGCCGATAGTTATAAAGTAGTTAGTGATGTTTCCTTAGAATATACTGTTACACTTTCTTGGGAATTTGACTCTACATTATTTACTTCAACTAAAGATGGCGCAAATGAAAGACTTATGCCTAATTGGGACGCTATTGAAGATAGCACTTCTAAAGTAACTGTTGTTAAAGGCACAGCAACATATAATGGAACAACTTCTAGTTTAAGTTATAATATTACTTTAACTGATAATGTAAAAGTTAGTAGTATTGAAGATATGCCTTCAGCTGGAATGGTTGCTGTTCGTGGATACGTTACTTCAAAAATTATGGGTACAAATGATTCTCCATATGGTATTTATGTACAATCTGGCGACTATGGCTTTATGATTTATCAACCAAAAACTGCTGATTATAAAAAATATAATATTGGTGATTGCATTCAAGTTAATGGAACTTCTTCACCATACAATGGAACTAGACAAATTACAGGTGGAAGCTGTGTTATTACACTTTTAAGCGGCAGTATTGCTGACGAAGTGGCTGAACCAAATATTGAAGAAGTTGAAGATGCTAATTTAATCACTGCTGATACTTATGGAACAATGAGTACAATGTCCGGTATAAAGATTACTGCAGCTTATGATGTTCCAAACATTTATGGTGGAAAAACAACCGAACATGGTTATGTTTATGCTGAAGGCCTTTATAAAGGTAAAAAAGTTATCCTTTATACAGATAGATATAACGGCGATGTAGATGCTAAATTAGAATTTTACAATAAGTTAAAAGAAGCAGCAGATAGCAATGGCGCAAAAACCATTACAATGACTGGTGCGCAAGCTAAAGCTAAGACTGCTAAAGTTGAAGGTGAAGGTGAGAACCAAGAAACTAAAGATTCTACAAGCGATACCCCAGCTTTACTTTTAGTTGATGGTGGCGAAGTTACAGTTAATGATGAGGCTTATGTTGAAACAACAGCTGTAAATGTAAAATTATCTTCTTCTCTTTATATTGGTAGCACCTGTGACTTAGAAGTTTCACTTGATCCAACTGCCGAAAACGTAACATATTCCTACGAATTAGAAGATGATACAATTGCTGAAATTGATTCTAAAGAAGGTACAATTACCGGTTTGAAGGTTGGAAAAACAATTTTAACAGTAACAGCTACTGTTGGAACTGAAACTTATACTGGAAAAACAAAAGTTGTTGTTGAAGAACCAACTGAATCTACCATTGAAGCAGCTTACGAAGCTACTTTAGGAAGCACGGTTAAAGTTCCTGGTATAATTTCAAAGATTGTTAGAGGTACAGGCAGTAAGGCTAAAACTTACGGAACTATTCTTTCTGATGGCGAATATTCTGTAATGCTTTATAAATATGATGCTTCAAAAGATGGATTTAAAGAAGGAGATAGAATAGACGTTATTGGAACCACAGCAACATTTAATGGTTTATTCCAAATGAATGTCGGTAGTGCCGCTAAAAATGATAATAACTCTGCAAAAGAGCCTGTTGGTTTAGGCAAAATTACAACTTTAGATGGCATAACAGGTAAAGATTCATCTAAATCTGTTACTGTTGAAGGCGCTGTTAGTGGCTATGCCGATAATGGAAGTACAATTCAATTTAATGTTGCAATTAGTAGTGATGAATCTGTATTAGTTAGATACGATAATCGTTATGTTACTGAAGAAACATTTAGCACTGTTCAAGACGTTTCGAATGGTTATAAAGTTAGAGTTAACGGTTATGTCGGATTCTTTGACTCTTCAATAAAAGGTATTGGCGATACTTCTAAAGGTTTCCAAGTTAATTATGGTGACATTGAAGTTTTAGAAGAAGGTGAAGTTACTTATCAAGATACTACTTTAAATGATATTTATACTAATTTTGAAGTAAACAAAGCAGTAAAATTTGATGCTGTTGTAAGCGCAAAAGTTGGCGGTTATGGAACAATTGTCGCAGATGGTGATAAAGCAATTATGCTTTATAAATATGAAGATGAAAATTTAAATATTGGCGACAAGGTTGAAGTTACCGGATCAACAGCTTCATTTTAAAGGTACTACACAATTAAGCACTGAAACAGTTGTTAAAAATGAAGCTGACAATACTGCAAAAGAACCAACTACTTTAGAATTAACTACCTTAAGTAATATTACCGGGAAGGATTCAAGTAGAAAAATTCATGTAAAAGCTAATGCTAAAACTGTTACTGTTGATTCTGAATACGGCAATGTGACTATAGTAGTCGCTCTTTCTGAAACAGAAGAAGCAACCATTTATCTTGATACTCGATATAACTCAAGCGAAGCTATTGCTAGGGCAAAGGAATTTAAAGTAGGAGAAGAAGTTGACGTTACTGGATTTATTACATTTAATAATAAAGAAAATGATATTAGTCCTGATGCAGCCAAAATGAGGATTCAATATGTGACTTTTGCTGATCAAGCAGAAGCTCCTGAAGAACCAACCGAACCAACTGCTAAGAATAAGTATGAGTATACATTTGCAAAAGATGTACTTGTTAAAGAAGGCGGAACTGCTGAACTAGGCGGATTAAATTGGACTTATGATAGTATTACCTACCTTGGTTTTGATTCTAATACTTCTGCTAAGGGAGTTCAAATTGGGTCTAGCGGTAATCCTCAAACAGAAGAATGGCATTTGAGCACTACTTTACCAGCTGGCTCTGTTGTCAAAGGTTTCAAAGTTAATTCAAGTTGCGCAAAGGACGGAGTTTCAACGATAACTGTTAATGCAGGAGATTATACTAAAAGTTTTGATTTAACAACAACTGCTACAGATTACATCGATTATGAAATGAACGCCGAAACAACAACATTTGAATTTGTTTTAAAAGCTGAAAAAAAGCAATGTATATTAAATCATTTACTATTTTTGTTGATTAATTTCGCAGTTAAAATTCTAAATATAAAGGGGGCTTAGCCCCCTTTATTTAACAGAAAGGGTTATTATGAGAAAAAAACTTATATTATTAGCTTTACCATTAGTAGTAGGCACAATTTCATTATCATCATGTGGTAGTAAGACATTTGGATATAATATTGAACTTGAAGGACCAAATGATGGGGCCATTCATCTTGAAGGCACATCAGAAGGAGTTTATGAAGAAGGCTATAGAATAAGTATTAAAGTTACTATTGATTCAGATGCTGGATTAGTTTTTGATGGTTTTTATATAGATGATGAATTAGTAAATGCTTCTTCAACCTATGTATTTGATTTAACAGCTGATACAACAATAACTGTTAAATATAGTGAAGCTAGTGAAGAAAATCCTGATGAACCAAATAATCCTGATGATCCTGTAAACCCACCTATAGATGAAGATGAAATAGTTACAAATGCAACATATCAACATGCTTGGGTAAAAGATGATTTTACTTCTGATGGAGGGAGTACAAAAGAAATTAATGGTTTAATTTGGAATTATGGTGCCTCGACTTATCTAGGATTTGATACTAGTAATGGCCGTGGTGTACAAATTGGCTCTAAGAATAACCCTCAAACAACACCTTGGAAATTATCAACTTCTATACCAGAAGGGGTTTATGTAACCGGCTATTCACTTGAACTAGCTAATGCTAGTGGTGGAGTTGGTACTTACGATATAAAAATAGGAGATTATTCTAAAACTGATGATTTCTCATATAAAGAGCCTACTGCAATAACTGATGAAAAAGTTAATAAAATTGGTGATAGTTTTGAATTGACTCTTACTTCAAAATCTTTGGCTATGTATATTAACAATTTCGAAATTTATTTTTATGTTCCAGATGGAGTAGATTTTGAAGTAAGTACTGATAATGGAGGAAGTGAGGAGCCTGGCAATCCAGATAACCCACCTTCTAGTGATGATATTCCAGCCACCAAATACAAGCCAATTACTGCTGATGAATATTATAAAGATATTGATTTTAATCAAAGTTCTGCAGAGCTTTTTGATAGTTTAAGCACAAAAATTAGCACAAATATTACTGCTTATTCATATGGAGAAGCTAGATATACTTTGCTTTATACAGATCAAGTTGTTGGTGATTCTTCCCATCTTTATAGTCTTTTTGATGGCGATAAATTAAATGCAAAATGGGACTATGGTGCTACTTGGAATAGAGAGCATGTTTGGCCAAAGTCAAAATTAGGAGTTTCCGAAGTTGGTAATAATGATACAAATATTGCTACTGACTTAGTCAATTTGAGAGCTTCATGTTCAAATGCAAATTCATCGCACGGTAACAAGTATTATGGCGATACAACAACTGAAGCGGCTTTTTTCCCAAATATATCTGGAGGTTTAAGCGGCAATGATCATAGTTATACTGGTGACCATAGGGGAGATGTTGCAAGAATTTGCTTCTTTATGGCATTAAGATATGATGATCAAATTTCTTTAAGTGATAATCCAAGTGGTTCTTATCAAATGGGATATTTGTCAACATTACTTGAATGGAACAAAGAAGACCCTGTTGTTGAATTTGAAATTCAAAGAAACAATAGAATCTATGAATACCAAGGTAACCGTAATCCATTCGTAGACTATAGTGATTTGGCTGACAAATTATTTTAATTATTGTTATTTAGATATAATTTATGAAGAAAATTAGTTTATTATTTTTGCTTGTAGTACCATTTTTAAGTTCTTGTAATTCAAATCAAATGCCAGATTTAGGCGAAAAAGTTGAATCTAGAACTCTTGAGATCTTTGCTCTAAACGATTTCCACGGTTCTTTTATGTATGATGAAGAACAAGAACAAACTGGTTTTTCTAAAATCGGTAATTACTTAATAAACGCCAAGGAAAGTGACCCTGAAAATACTTTTATTATTTCAAGCGGAGATATGTTTCAAGGCGGGTCAGAATCAAATATTACTCGAGGAGAAATTCTAATCGAAGCAATGAATGAAATTGGCTTTGATGCCATGACTGTTGGCAATCATGAATTTGATTGGGGTGAAGATGTTTTAAAAGAAATGGAAAGTAAAATGGATTTTCCACTTTTGTGTATTAATGCTTTCTACGCAAACACAGAAAATAGACCTGAATATTTTTTACCATCCACTTACATAGAAAAAGAGGGAATAAGAGTTGGCATTATTGGTTCAATTTATCAAAATATAGCTTCCTCGATTTTACCTACAATTGCGAGTAAATATAACTTTGTTAACTCAATTGATTTAATTAAAGCTGAAGCAGAAAGATTACGATATAGCGATTATTGCGATATTGTGTTGCTATCGACTCATGATGGTCAAAGTTCTGGATATTCTTCATTAGTTAATGAAAAAGACTCATCCGGAAATAATTATATTGATGCCTTATTACTTGGGCACGATCATGAAGCCCAAACTGGCTTTTTAGATTCAGAAAGCAAGGTTCCTTATGCAGAAGGAGCTTGTAATGGAGATTATTTATCACATATTTCTTTAAATTTAAAGTTAGGCGACAATAATCGTTATTATGTTGATTCTAGCGAGGTAGAAAATATCGATACATTTGATACCTTCAAAAATGATAGTCCAAAAATTGATGCTATCTACGATCAATATGCAGATGTAATTGAACCTATCAGAGATGAAGTGTTGTTCGAATTTGATGAAAGCGTATCAGCATTAAAGTTTGGGGAATTTATAGCAAAATCATTATTAGATTATGTAAATAGTTTAAATAAAGGTTATACCGTTTCTTTAGGAGCAATTAATGCTGGAGAAGGTGTTAGAAGTGATGTACCGGCAGGTGTATTTACTTATGGTGACTTAATAAAGGTTTATCCTTTTGAAAACACTTTATGTATTTTAAAAATCAATCCTTCGGATTACATGTTTAGATATTACAGTAATAACTCTTTAATTAAAGCCACTTATAATAATCAAATGACTCCTGTTGTTAACGAAGATGGGTATGTTTATATCGCAACAATTGATTACATTGCTTATCAAATCGGTTATCCTAAAGAAGAGCTTTTCTCATACCCTGAACTTACATGTCGAGATATTGTTGCTGAAAATTTAAGAGAACTTTATGAGGAAAGAGGAAGTGTTATCTAAATGGAAAAGAAATTTATTTTACCTTTTATACTTTGCGGAGCATTGTTGATTGTTCCTAGTTGTGGTGAAACTGCTAAAGAGGATGATACAAATTTAGATGATAATAAGAATAATCAAAAGATGAAAGCTATTTTTGATGATGGTTTTAAATCTTATTATTTAATTGGTGAAGCCTTATCATATGATAATTTAAGAGTTATTGATGCAAGGAACAGCAAAACTTTAAGTGATTATACAATAACACCTGAAGAAGGAACCATTGTTAATAAACTTGGAGATATTTCTGTAGAAGTTAGTAAAGATGGCTATCAATCATTTACTTTTGATGTCCACGTAGTTGAAGAATTACCACCAGAGGAAGAAGAACCTGAATATACTACAATAGAAATATATTCTATTAATGATTTCCATGGTTCTTTTATCGAAAATGGTGATAATGGCGAAATAGGAATGAGCAAGTTCGGTGCTTATTTAAAAGACCGTAAAGATGAAGAAAGCATTGTTATTTCTACTGGAGATATGTGGCAAGGTGGTGTTGAATCGAATTTAACTCATGGGCAAATAATTGTAGATGCGATGAATTATATAGGATTTGATGCGATGACGGTTGGCAATCATGAATTTGATTGGGGCTTTGATGTATTAGAAGAAAATATTTCTAACATGGATTTTCCAATGTTAGCTGCTAATGCTATTGATAAAAGGACTGGCGAGGAATTTCCATATTTTGAACCTTATACTATAGTTGAAACTAAAGATGTAAAAGTTGGAATAATTGGTACTGGCGCAGAAAGTTTGCCTACAGATATAACTTATAGTGTTTCTCAATATTTAGAATTTAAAGGCCAAGTATCTACTGCAAAATCTTATAGTGATTACCTTAAAACAGAAGAAGATTGTGACTTAGTTATTTTAGCTGCTCACGATGGTGCAAGTTTTGATTATGGTCAAGAACCTATATTTTTCGAATCATTAACAGAAGTCAGCGGCGTAAGTGGAGAAAGATATGTCGATGCAATGTTTTTAGGACATGACCATGATACTAAAAATGGAAAAATAAACGGGGTTCCATATGCTGAAGGTGGTTCTAATGGTAAGGGAGTGTCTCGTATTAGCTTTAGTTTAGCTAAAGAAAATGATGAATATAAAATCATTACATCGAATGCTAACGTTATAAGTCCTTATTCCAGTGGCTACTTCAATAAAGAAGATTCTTATATTAATTCTCTTTTAGATAAGTATTCTGATGAGCTAGCACAAGCTGATAGAGTAATTTGTAGTTTCTCAGAAGCAAAATCTAAAAATGACATTCTCGAACTTGTTTGTGATGCAATGATTGCTTATGCAAATGATCCAAAACATGAATCAATTTTAATTGATGATCAAAAAGTTACTGCCGCTTTCCACAATACTGGAGGAGTTAGAGATAGTGCAGAATCTGGTGATTTTACATATCGTGATTTAATTAAAGTTTTACCTTTTGACAATACTTTTTGCATTGCTAAATTAACTGATCAGCAATTCGACACTTGGAATAATAGTAGTAATTACTATAAAGGCTCAAAAGGAAGTGGCAAGTATACTTATGTTGCGACTATTAACTATCTTGCTGATAATCCTGACTATTCTCCAAGTGAAGAGGTATTTAATACTAATATTGTTATTCAAGATATTTTCATTGAATATCTTGAAGCTAATGATGGGAGTTTCTAACTAATTGAAATGTATTTTAATTTTGGACAAAAGAGAACAAATTAAAAAAGCAATTGAAAATAAAGATGATGGCTGTTTTAAAATGGCTTTAGGTTTAGCTGAACTAGCTGATGAAGAGACTATTGATTTAATTTATAATCAATTCTTTGTAAAAGGTAATCTTAAGGAAATAGAAAAGGCTAGAAAAGAAATTCTAGCTTTTTTATCAGGTGCTAAATACAAAAATATCAATGATCACGAAGATAATGATGATGAATATGAAGAGTATGACTGGGAAGATCGTGAAATTCATGATAACGACACTATTTCATACTCAGATGTGACTTATCTACTCTTGTCCTATTATTTTTATCTAAATAAAAAGTTAAACAAAAGCTCAAATGATCAAAGAAGCAAGAAATTATTAAAGGATTATCCTGGTGCTAAAATAAAAGATCTTTTAAGTTATCCTGATTTAAAATATTTAGATTAAAATCATTATTTTTAACAAATATTTGCGTAATTATGAGATAATGTAAATATAAAAATAAGGAGGCAGAATAATGGCCAAAAAATTCTTTAAATTACCAAGATTAGCTCAAATAATCTTGCTCATCCTTCCAGTTGTTGGTTGGATTGTCGAACTTGTTATTAGATGGAGTGCAGTATTAGAAAAATTTACTTTGTTAAATCTTGTTGCTGCTTTAATCTATACTTTCTTGGGTTGGGGTATTGTTCTCCAAATCGTTGATATCATTTGGATTATACTCTTCAAACATTTATTCCTTACAAAAGCATAATTGTTTATCAAAAAAGAATTTATTAAAAATACTTAGGGTTAGTGACCTAAGTATTTTTTTAGAAGAACTATATTTTAAATGAATCAAATAAAGCTTTATCTTTTTTACTACTAAGCAAAGGAAGAAGATAAGTGATGAAAGAATCATTAATGTTATCTTGCGTTTCGTTTAAATATGATAATGGAAGATATCTGACTTTGTTAGCTACTTTAGAAATAGAAGTTAATGAATATTTTGCTTTATAGTTATTTCCCTTAACTATTCGATTTATAGTAACGACTTTTTGACTTTTACCAACTAAAGCACTTTTTAAGGCAAAACTTGAAACTTTTATAGCTTCTTTAAGATCAACAGAAGAAGGAATGATTGAGTTTGCTCTTTGAAGAAGTGAAAGTTCAATATAACGAGTTTTATAACCTAACTCTTTTGTAACTAAAGAAGAAAGGTAAACGCTAACTCCTCCTAGTTGAGTATGACCAAAAGTATCTTTCATTTCTTGCATTACACCTATTAATTTACTGTTTCTATCGCGAATGCCTTCTGAAACGCAAACTAGACAATGTCCCTTTTCTTCATATATTTTTTTCACTTTTTCTAAAAAAGAACTAGTATCAAAACTTACTTCAGGAACGTATATTAAATCAACTTTTGCTCCGTTTAATTCAGCAAGCTTACTAGAAGCGGTTAACCAACCTGTATCTCGGCCCATTATTTCAACAATATTGACTCGTCCCTTTAAATAACTGGCATCATCAAAATAAATTGAGCTAACAGCATTAGCAATAAATTTAGCGGCGCTAGGATAGCCAGGAGTGTGATCAAATTCCATTAAATCATTATCAATGGTTTTAGGTATACCGATTGCATATAATTCATAATTTACTTTTTTTGCATAGCGAGAAATCTTTAATATGGTTTCCATAGAATCATTTCCGCCATTATAGAAAAAATAACGTATGTTATATTTTTTAAAGATTTCAATGATTTGGTCAAATTTATCTTTATCGCTTATCTCATCATTTAATTTAAAACGGTTACTACCAAAGGCAGCACCGGGAGTAGTAAGCAAAGCTTTTAAGTTTTTATCTTTTAGCGAAGTAACATCAATAATATCTTCCTTTAAAAGACCTTCTATACCATAATGCATGGCAAATATTTTTCCAATTTTATCTGGATGTTTTTTAGCTTCTTTGATTAGACCATAAGCGGAAGCATTAATGACGCTAGTTGGTCCGCCACTTTGACCATAAAGGATGTTAAATATCTTTTTTTCTTCCATAGTCAACATTTTATCAAGTAGCGAATCTATATTCAAAAATATCTACTAAATATCTACTAAAATTAACCATTTTTCAAAAAATTAAGATTCGTTAATTACAAAGAAAACGATAGTTGATATTATTCAAAGAGCATGAGGGAAAAACAATGATTAAAGCAATTAAAAAAAGAGATGGTAGAGTCGAAGATTTTAAAAAGGAAAAGATTAGTAAAGCTATTAGTAAAGCTTTTAAATCAGTTGACAATAAAGTTAATGAAGAGGAATTAAATAAGATTGCTAGTAAAGTAGTTGACTCAATTGAAGAAGAAATGCCAACTGTTGAAGAAGTTCAAGATTTAGTTGAAAAGGCTTTAATGGAACTTGGTTATTTTGAATGCGCTAAAAGCTATATTCTTTATCGAAATAGTCGTAAAGAAAAGAGAGCCAACCGCGATGAAATAGCTTCTTTAATTACAACTTTAGATTTAAGATCAACTTTAAAAGGAATCGAAAAAGATTTTAGTGAAGATGAATATGATTTATCACATTTACTTTCTAAGTTTAAGAGTTTTCTTTCTAAAGAAACAAGCGAAGAAGGTAAAGTTAAAGCATTAATTAAAGCAGCGGTTGAATTAACTAATTTTGAAGCTCCTAAATGGGAATATATAGCTTCTAGATTATATATTTATTCATTTAACAATAAACTTAAACAAATTCAAAAAGAGTTAGGAATAACTTCTTTATATTCAAAAATTCAATATTTAGTTGATAACGATATTTATGGAACATTTTTGTTAGAGAAATATACAAAAGAAGAAATTGATGAATGTGAAAAGATGATTGTTAAATCTAGAGATAGATTGATTAACTATTCTTCTTTTGAATTAATTTTAAAAAGATATTTAGCTAAAAATCATAATGGAATAGTTTTAGAAAGTATACAAGAAATGTGGCTTACTATTTCCATGCATTTAGCAATGAATGAAATAGATAAACTTTATTGGGTTAAAAGATTCTATGATTCTTTATCCAAACTTGAGTTTACATTAGCAACTCCAACAATGGGGAATGCACGTAAACCATTTCATCAATTATCGAGTTGCTTTATTGATACAGTAGAAGATTCATTAGATGGTATTTTTAAATCAATAACTAATTTTGCGACTGTTTCTAAGCATGGTGGTGGAATGGGTTTATATTTTGGCAAAGTTAGAGCTAATGGTTCTACAATCCGTGGATATAAAGGAGCGGCTGGAGGAATTATTAGATGGGTCAGAATTGTTAATGATGTTGCAGTAGCTGTTGATCAACTTGGGGTTAGAGCAGGAGCTGTAGCTTGTTATTTAGATGTTTGGCATAAGGATTTACCAGAGTTTTTACAAATAAGAACTAACAATGGTGATGATAGAATGAAAGCCCATGATGTTTTCCCTGCAATTTGCTACCCAGATTATTTTTGGAAATTAGCTAGAGATAATATTAATGCTTTATGGTATTTAATGGATCCAAAAGAAGTTTATGATGTGAAAGGTTATCATATCGAAGATTATTTTGGTAAAGATTGGGAAAATAAATATTTTGATTGCGTAAACGATGAAAGAATCCATAAAAGAGAAATTCCAATTAAAGAAATTATTCGTTTGATTATTAAATCGGCAGTTGAAACTGGTACACCATTTGCTTTTAATAGAGATTTAGTAAATGAAACTAATCCAAATAAACATAAAGGAATTATCTATTGTTCTAACCTTTGTACTGAAATTGCTCAAAATACAAGTGCAATAGGTGAAATTGAAAAAACTTCTATTAAATCAAAAGAAGGAGACGATATTATTGTTGAAAAGACAAAGTGTGGTGATTTTGTTGTTTGTAATCTTGCTTCGCTTTGTTTAGGCAATTTTGATGTAGATAACCAAGATACATTAAAAACGGTTGTAGAAACGGCAATAAGAGCTTTAGATAACGTTATAGACATTAATTTATATCCTCTTGAATACGCTAAACTTACAACACAAAAATATCGTTCAATAGGACTTGGAGTAAGTGGATATAATCATTTACTTGCTAAAAAGAAAATCTATTGGGAAAGCGAAGAGCATTTAAACTATGTTGATTCTCTTTTTGAAAATATAAATTACTATGCAATTGAAGCTAGCAATAAATTAGCCATTGAAAAGGGCAAATATAGTTTGTTTGATGGAAGTGAATGGGATAACGGTAATTATTTCGTTAGCAGGAACTATGTTAGTGAAAGATGGGCAAATCTAGCTAAGAGTGTTCATGGTTATGGAATGAGAAATGGTTATTTACTTGCAGTTGCACCAACTTCATCAACATCAATTATTGCTGGAACAACAGCTGGAGTTGATCCAATTATGAAGACCTTCTTCTACGAAGAGAAAAAAGGTGAAATGATTCCTAGAGTTGCGCCTGAACTTACTCATCAAAATAGTATGTTCTATAAACCAGCTCACGAAGTTAATCAAATTTGGAGTGTAAGAGCGGCAGGAGTTAGACAAAGACATGTAGACCAAGCTCAAAGCGTTAACCTTTATATAACTCATGACTATTCAATGCGTCAAATTTTGGAACTTTATATTAAGGCCTGGGAAAACGGAGTTAAGACAATTTATTACGTTAGAAGTAAGTCGTTAGAAGTTGAAGAGTGCGAAGGTTGTGCTAATTAACTACTAGATTTATATCTAAAAATCTACTAATTATCTACTAATATATTTGAAAGGACAATTATGACAATTAAATTAGATGAATTAATGCCACATAAACAATTATTCAATCCAAATGGAGATATTGATGTTAATAAAAGAAGAATGATTGGTGGGAACACTACAAATTTAAATGATTTTAATAATATGAAATACCCATGGGTAAGTAATTGGTATCGACAAGCGATGAATAACTTCTGGATTCCAGAAGAAATAAACATGAATCAAGATGTAAAAGATTATCGTAAAGCTTTAACTCCTGCTGAAAAAAGAGCATACGATAAAATTCTTTCTTTTTTAATCTTCCTTGATTCTCTTCAAACAGCTAATTTGCCTAATATTGGTGAATATATAACAGCAAATGAAGTCAATATGTGTTTGAATATTCAATGTTATCAAGAAACTATACATTCACAAGCTTATTCTTATATGCTTGATACAATTTGCTCACCATTTGAAAGAAATGAAATATTATATCAATGGAAAAACGACAAACACTTATTAAAAAGAAATGAATTTATTGGCAACGCATATAACTCATTTTTGAAAGATAAAAGACCATTTAATTTTTTAAAAGTCTTAATTGCTAATTACATCCTTGAAGGAATTTATTTCTATAGTGGCTTTATGTTTTTCTATAATCTCGCGAGAAACAACAAAATGAGTGGTTCGGTACAAAACATTAGATACATAAATAGAGACGAGAATACCCATTTATGGTTATTTAAATCAATTATTTTAGAGTTAAGAAAAGAAGAACCTGAATTATTTACTAAAGAAAATGAGCAAATTTTAAAAGATATGCTCTTAGAAGGATGTAAACAAGAGATTGAGTGGGGGATGTATATTATTGGAAATGATATCCCTGGCCTAAATGAACAAATGGTTAAGGATTACATTAAATATCTAGGCAACTTAAGAAGTACATCAATTGGATTAGGAAAACTATTTGATGGCTACGATAGAGAACCTGAAAGCATGAGCTGGGTATCTAAATATAGTGATGCCAATATGATAAAAACTGATTTCTTTGAAGCTAGAAATACTGCTTATGCAAAATCTAGCGTCATTAAAGATGATCTTTGATATTTTTTGAGTTGATAAAATAAAGCATATTTATCGTATATAAGAGGTGAGTATGTAAAAAAATCTCCCTATTTAAAATTTATAAACAGAATTTTATTTGATTTTAGGTCTTGTCAAAGTCAAAAAAATGGGTTATAAATTAAGTACATAGAGATAAAATCTCGAATTAAAAAAACAGCAAAGGATAATAAAAGCTGTAAATCAAGAGAATAGGATTCAGTGCCTATTAACGTCATCAATGTTTGGATGATAGAAGAAGGAGTTGTGTAAAGAAACAACTCTTTTTTTCAATTAAAAAAGCAGAGCTTTTAACTCTGCTTAATGGTTAATCTAAATTGATATTATTTTATCTTTCCATTCATCACGTCTTTCAATACAGCACAGATAACTTCGATTGATTTATTGTCGTACCCATCGTTATTTACAATCAAATCGGCGTAATATTGTGAAGGACCAATAATTTCTTCATACATTGGTTGAACAGTGGAGAAGTATTGATTAACGATAGATTCTTGATCTCTGCCTCTTTCATGAATATCTCTATCCATTCTTCGAAGTAGACGTCTTTCTCGACTTGCGTTAATAAAGATTTTTAAATCACCTAGTTCACGAACATCTTTGTTGACTAAGGCCATAATTCCTTCAACAATAATCAATTTGCTAGGAACAACGTGAACAACTTTTTCTGCACGGTTATGTTCAACATAATCATAAGTAGGTTTATCTACAGGTTTATCATCTTTAAGCATTGAAAGTTGAAGTCTCATTAACTTCCAGTCAAAAGCTTTTGGGTGATCAAAATTTTGCTTCTTTCTTTCTTCAAGTGTAAGATTTGAAAGATCCTTGTAATAGTCATCGATAGAGAAGTGGGTGATATTATCTTTCCCGAGTTTGTCGATAACTTGATCAATTACGTAAGTTTTGCCACTGGCGGAACCTCCGCCAACTAATACTATTTTTGCCATTTTTATGCGCCCTTATGATTTTAGCATGCTTAGAGAATAAATTCATCGTTTATTTTGAAAACAGAATAATGCCATAAAATGCATATTTAGTAGATATTTAGTACATTATTAGTTAAAAAATTGTAGATAATAAGTAGTCAATTTATAAATATGTTTTAAAAAAATAATTTTATTACTATAATTTTAGTGAGTATGAGGCTAATTATATTAATTTTTGTATTTTAAAAATACGCAGAATGGAGAATTTATGAAGTATAGAATTTGTGTTGATAGTAGTTCAAATTTACTAAGCAATCATATCATTGATAGCGAAGTCGGATTTAATGTCATACCTTTAACTATTAGAGTTGGCAAGCAAGAATTTGTTGATAATGACGAACTTAATGTTGATGATTTATTAAAAGAAGTAGAGTCTTCAAAAGAAGCTTGTACATCTTCTTGTCCATCGCCACAAGATTTTTTAAATCATTTTGAGGATTCAGAATATGTAATTTGTGTAACTATTAGTCAAAAATTAAGTGGCTGCTATAACAGTGCCTGTGTTGCTAGAGATATGAGCAATAATAAAGATAATATTCTTATTATTGATAGTATGTTAACCGCTGGAGCAATGAGACTTATAGTTGATAAAGCTTATTCTTTAATTAAAAGTGGTAAAGAATTTAATCAAATTAAAGAAGAATTATTAAAGTATCGTGATTCAATCCAATTACTATTTGTTTTAGATAAGTTTGATAACCTTGTTAAAAATGGCCGTATGAGTAAAGTTGTAGCTTTTATTGCTCAACTTGCAGCTATTAAACCCCTTTGTTATGGTGAAGGCGGTGAAATTAAGATTAAAGAAAAAGTTAGAACCATCAAAGGCGTTTTAAAACGTCTTGTTCATAATATTGGATTAATGTGCCCTGTAACAAAAGGCAGAACCTGTGTTATCTCACACACTCAAAATAAAGAAAGCGCTTTATTATTGAAAGCACTAATCGAAGAAGAATATGAATTTGATTCGATTATTGTCGAAGATAATCGAGGTTTATGCGCTTTTTACGCTTTAACTGGCGGATTACTTGTAAGTTTTTAATATATAAAAATGTATTTAATTTTGGTATAGTAATTGACATGAGAAAGCACGTTACTAGAACCGAAAAGTATAAAGAATATAGAGAAGAAATTAAAAATTCTTCTCTTTCTTTTGAAAATAAAAATGTGCCAAAGAAAGAATCTAAAACTATTTCACAAGTCTTAAAAGAAACTAAGGAAAGCTTAACTCAAAAAAATCAACAACCTGGTAATAAACATTCTTATGACAAAAGGGAAGAAAAACAACTTGAGAAGTCTGTTTACGATATCTATACATCAAAAAGGAGATGGAAAAGATTCTTTTATTTTATCTTTGTCGTTGTTTTAATTACTGCTTTAATTGTGCTATTTCTCTTTTTAGGTGATAAATATTTGGGGTTTAATGTATGGTAAAAAATTATTCGATTGCAATTGATGGTCCTAGCGCTAGCGGTAAAAGCACTGTAGCTAAATTAATCGCTAAATGTTTAAATTTTACATATATTGATACAGGAGCAATGTATCGTGCTTTTACATTAGCTGTTATTGAAGCAGGACTTGATCCAACAAACGAAAAAGAAAGTGATTCATTAATTGGAAAGATTTCTATCTCTTTTGATGATAAGAATAATATTACATTAAATGATGTAGATGTTTCTAAAAAGGTTAGAGAAAATGAAGTAGCAAATAACGTTAGTTATATTGCTAGCTATAAAAACATCCGTTTACATCTTGTTGAACTTCAAAGACAAATTGCTGCTAATAAAAGTGTTGTAATGGATGGCAGAGACATTGGAACATATGTTTTGCCAAATGCTGATTTAAAAATTTACCAAGTGGCTACTGCAGAAGAAAGAGCAAATAGAAGATATAAAGAGAATCTTGAAAAAGGAATCGAAACTAGTTACGAAGATTGTTTAAAGAATATTAATAAAAGAGATTACATTGATTCACATCGTTCTTTCTGTCCTCTTCATCCTGCTGAAGATAGTGTTGAAGTTAATACAACAAATATGACAATTGAAGAAGTTGTCGATACAATAATTGCAATAGCAAAAGAAAGAGGAATAACTAATGAATAGAAAATTAGTAGCTATTGTTGGTGCTCCTAGCGTTGGTAAATCAACCATTTTTAATCGTATTATAGGAGAAAGAAAGTCAATTATTGAGTCACAAAGAGGAGTTACTAGAGATCGCATTTATTCTCGTGCTAGTTGGTTAACTCGTCATTTTAATGTTGTTGATACTGGTGGAATTGAAGTAGAAAATAGACCTTTTCAAGAACAAATTAGAACGCAAGTTGAAATAGCAATTGATGAAGCCGATATTATTGTTGTTGTAGCTGATGGCAAGATTGGTTTAACTGACGATGATCAAATGGTTGCTAGAATGCTTTATAAAACAGATAAACCAATTATTCTTGCTGTTAATAAAATTGACGATAATCATTTAAAAAACAATATTTATGAGTTTTATTCTTTAGGTTTAGGCGACCCAATTCCAGTCAGTGGAGCTCATGGTGTTGGTATTGGTGATATCTTAGATAAGATTGTTTCTTATATCCCTGAAAATGAAGAAAATATTGAAGACGATGATGTTAAATTTTGTATCATTGGTCAACCTAATGTTGGTAAATCAAGTTTATGTAATGCGATTTTAAATGAAGAAAGAGTCATTGTTTCTAATATTGAAGGAACAACTCGTGATGCAATCGATACACCATTTACAAGAAATGAAAAAGATTATGTTGTTATTGATACAGCCGGTCTAAAAAAACGTGGAAAAATTTATGAAGCGATTGATAAATTTGCCGCTTTAAGAGCATTAAGAGCAATTGATAATAGTGATATTGCTTTACTTGTTATTGATGGAGAAAAAGGAATTACTGAACAAGATAAGCATGTTGTTGGCTATGCAGTTGAAGCAAAAAAAGCCATTATCATTGTTGTTAATAAATGGGATTTAGTTAAAAAGGACAACAACACACAAGCTGAGTTTACTAAAAACATTCGTAAAGAATTTAAATTTTTAGATTATGCTCCTGTTATTTATTTAAGTGCTTTAAATAAAACAAAAGTAAACGATTTATTTGAATTAATTGATCAAGTTTACGAATCTTATATTTTCCAAATTAAAACAAGTGTTTTAAACGAAATTATTCAAGAAGCTCAAATGATGAACGAGACTCCGGATTTTAATGGTGGGAGAGTTAGAATTTACTATGCTCAACAAGTTGCTTCTAAGCCATTAACCATTGCTTTATTTGTTAACGATCCTCACTATATGCATTTTTCATATATGAGATATATTGAAAATAGAATTAGAGAATCTTTTGAACTTATGGGTTCTCCAATTAATCTTGTTTTAAGGAAAAGAAAGTAATGAAAATTTTTACTTTAGGAAGTGGAGCTTGGGGTTTAGCCTTAAGTAATGTTTTAGCAGAAAACGGTAATGAAGTTTTTGTTTATACTCGTCACAACGAAAACAAAAATGAAATTAATAATTCACACACCTTGAGTAAATATCTTCCAGATGTTTTTTTAAACATAAATATTTTAGCAGTTAATGATTTTGCTTTATTAAATGAATCTGATTATGTTTTAATAGCTGTTCCTAGTAAAAGTATAAAAGATGCAATAGACGAACTTAACGAACGCTTAAATAAGAAAATTAAAATTATCAATGCAACTAAAGGCTTAGAGCCTTCGACAAATAAAAGAATTCAAGAATATATTTCTTTAAATTTAAATAAAGAATTTTTATGTGACCTTGCATCTATTTTAGGACCGGGATTTGCAAGTGAAGTTTGTAAACATAATTTGACTTGTCTAAATAGCGTTTCTTCTTCGCTTGAATTTGCAAAAGAAGTTCAAAATCTTTTCTCGAATAATTACTTTAGAGTTTATGTAAGTAATGACGTTATTGGCTCTGAATATGGATCTAGTATTAAAAATGCCATCGCTATTGCTAGTGGTTTAATTAAAGGTTTAGGTTTTAATGAAAATACAAAGTCAGCCTTAATTACTCGTGGTCTTGCTGAAATGACTCGTTTTGGCGTTAAAAATGGGGCTAATAAGGATACTTTTTTTGGTTTAACTGGAGTTGGCGATCTCGTTTTAACCTGTAACTCTGAAGAATCAAGAAATTATCGTTTTGGCTTTCTAATTGGCAAAAGTCAAAACGCAAAAAAGGTTATAGAAGAAAACAAAATTACTGTTGAAGGCTTATATACAATTAAGGTAATTCATCAGCTAGCTAAAGAAGAAAATATTGATACGCCAATTATAAATGCGCTTTATGATATTCTTTACGAATTTAAAGATATTAATTTAACCGTTCAAAACTTAATGCTTAGACCTTTAAAAATGGAAACATTCGATTAATATCGTTTAAAATTAATTCTTAAAATTTTTTGCTAAATACTTTATATTAAAGATATGAAGGAATTAAATAGAAATTTTTATTGACATTCCTAATGAAGTTTGAATAATTAAACTTGTAAAAAAACCGGGTTAGTTTGTTTTAATCACTAAATATTGATTAAAACAAAATTACATGATTAAATTTAAAAAAGGGAGAAATTATGAACAAGGCAGATTTAGTTGTAGCTATTTCGGAGGCTTATGGCTCCAGTAAAAAAGACGCAGAAAAATTTATAGATATCTTATTTGAAGAGATACAACAATGCTTATCTCGCGGTGAAGAGGTCAAAATTTCAGGATTTGGTGTTTTCCAAGTTAAAAGTAGAAAATCACGTACTGGAACAAGTCCAGTTGGCAATCACGAAAAGATTGTAATTCCAGCAACAAAAACTATCGGATTTAAACCAAGTAAAGGCTTAAAACAAAGCGTAAAATAATCAAACTAGTGTTTGATAATTTCTATTTTTAAAAATTTCGTTTATAATCTTCACAATGAACGAAATTTTTGAATATTTAAAAAAGGTTTTTAAAGAACATAATTTTCATCTTTATATGATTGGTTCAACCAGTCGCGATTTTTTGATGAAAAGAAAAATTGAAGATTATGACTTTGTAACAGATGCAACTCCGGATGAAGTTCTAAGCTTTTTAGATTGTAATGCAACTTATAAAAAGTTTGGGACCCTTTCTTTAAAAGTTGACAATAAGCACTGTGATATCGTTACTTTAAGAAAAGAAAGCGGATATTTGGATTCACGTCATCCTAGTAAAATCGAATTTATAAAAGATATTAACGAAGATTATAAAAGAAGAGATTTTACCATTAATGCAATCTATATTGATGAAGATTATAAAGTAAAAGATGTTTCTAAAGATGGTGTGAGTGATCTTAATAACAAAATTTTAAGATTTATAGGAGACCCAACTAAACGCATTAAAGAAGACCCTTTACGTATTTTAAGAGCAAAAAGATTTATTGTTGAATATGGCTTAACTCCAGAAAGAGAAACTTTAAAAGCTTTAAAAGAAAATAAAGATTTAATTTCCACTATAAAAGAAGGCAAAATTATAGAAGAAAAACGTAAATTTGATAAAATATCGAAAGGTGAAAATTATGAATTTTAATAACGCAAACGCAATCAACTTTTCATATCTATTAATTGAATTTTATAAAAAAATTGGCTTAAGTGAAGAAGAACTAGCTGTTGTTTTAATAGTTGATCATTTAATAAGTCAAGGAAACAAGGTATTTAATTCATCTTCTTTAGCTTTAAATATGAATTACGACGAAAAAAAGATTGATGATATTTTAGCTAAACTTTACGAGAGGAAATTATTAGAAGTTATTCTTGAAGGGAATAGTTTATCAATTTCAATTGAACCTTTAAAAAAGATTTTATATCGTAAATTTCAAGAAAGCATTTTTACCGATGTTGAATTAAAAGAAAACGATGAAGCAGAAGAGTTAAGAGAAGAGACTTATGAAAGACTTGAAAAATTATTTAATCGATCATTGACGCCAGTTGAAATAAATCGTATTAGTGATTGGCTTGCCGATTCTTCTAACTTCCCATTTATTAAAGAATCTTTAAAAGAAGCAGAAAGCAAAAGATACACTTCAATTAATCAAATAGATCGCGCCATTATTAAACGAATCAGACAAGATGTAATTAATGATCATGAATAAAGAAGAGAAGTGCATAATTATACAAAAATATTTTGATGAAATTTTGCCTAATCCAAAATGTGAATTAGATTATAATTCTGATTATGGTCTTTTAATCGCAGTTATGCTAAGTGCTCAATGCACTGACAAAAAAGTTAATTTAGTAACTGGACCATTCTTTAAAAAATATAAAAGTTTAGAAGAAATTGATTCTTTAACAATTGGAGAAATTGAGAATAATATTAAATCACTTGGGCTTTATAAAAATAAAGCCAAGAATTTAAAAGGCATTGTCCATGAACTTTTAACTCGTTTTAATGGAGTAGTACCAAGTGATAAAAATGATTTAATGTCTTTACCGGGTGTAGGCAATAAAACAGCTAATGTTGTGCGTGTTGAACTTTTTAAAATTCCAGAATTTCCAGTTGACACACATGTTGAACGCTTAGCTAAACGCTTTAAACTAGCTGAGAAAAAAGACGATGTTTTAACTGTTGAAAATAAACTTAAAAAAGATTTTCCAAAAGAAAATTGGATTAAATTACACCATCAATTTATTCATTTTGGAAGATATTATTGTAAGGCTATTTCACCTAAGTGTGAAGGCTGTAAACTAGCTGGAATTTGCACAAAAAACCCTTAAAACTCAACTATTTTATCTAAAACAGCAAGATAATCAAGAGGTGGAATTAAGCCTCTTTTTATTTCAAATCCTTTTTCTTTAAAGTAAGAAAGTGGAATACTTTTCCTTTCATCTAGATTGATAAAATCAATTAAATCTTTTCCTAACAAAAGAAAGTATTTTTCAATATCAGTAAAAGAAACAATTAAAAAAGAAAGGCCTTTATTTTGAATAACGTCTTTTATATGTTCAATTTGATTTTCTCTTAAATTAGCTAAAGGGAAAGATGTTTTTGAGGTTGTTTCTTTTGCTTCAAAATCAATATATTTTCCTTTATAAACACCATAGTAATCAGTAGTGGAAGCTTCTTCAAAATAGGCTTCACTTATCTTTTTGTTAAAACATTTAACAACTTTTATAGGGGTAGGACGCTTATTAATTAATGCCATTTTATTATCTTTATAATAAGAATTAGTTTCATTAAGCTCGTGTTCTAATTCCATTCCACGATTTTGATAGTTAACTATCTCATTATTTTCATTAATTTTAAACTTAAAATGCATTAACTAATTTCCTCATTAATGTAAGTATTCAAATCTTCAATAGTTACTGATTTGTCTTTAACTAGTTTATTTAATAACTTTTTAACAGGTGGTTCTAAATTAGGATTATTAGCAATAACTTTTAAATACTGGACTCGAATAATGTTGTGAGATTTTAAAAATGCTTCATATAAAAACATTAAATTTTTAGCATCACTTAATGGGTCGTGAATTGGTTCTACTGGCTTAACATTAAAAACTTTTAAAGCTTTAATAAGAGATAACGTCTGATTTGTTTCGCTTCTAACAAAGTGATTTAAGATTTTAGAAAAGTCTGAATGCTTACGAAAAACCTGCAAAACTAAGTTATTTTGTAATAATTCGTTATTTTTTGCATCGATATGTAAAAGTCTAATATCATAGTTACCATAGGTAAAGAAATGGACAAAAGTTGGGTCTCCGGCATATTTGCTAAGTCGATTAATAGCTTCTTCAAAACTAATACCTTCCTTGTCTAAAAGCTCGTTAGTGATACCAGTCATCTCTTCAATAAATGGAGAAATCTTAGTTTCTGTATATACATAACATTTAAAACCTTTATCATAACTTTTGATTTGTTTTTTAGAATCTAATTCAGCCTTAATTGCGCCAATTGAAATAATTTCCATTGATGAATCAGTGGCTTCAAAGTCTAAGAAAACAATACTGTTACAATCTTTTACAATTCGTCTAATAAATTTCACAATTAAAATTATAAAAATCAAGGCTATAATTTTCAATTTTATTCTGGTTTTTGCTTGCTGTAAAATAGCCTTAAATTGAGATTTTTCTTTAGAAAAAGGCTTAAAATTATCTACTTAGATAGATTGAATAAAGCATGATTTTAAATTATAATTAAGGAGTTAGGATTTCTATGAAATTACGCCTTAGTTCAAAAGATATTTTAAACAAAAAATTTAAGCAATCGGCTAATGGATATGATCCAGAAGAAGTTGATACTTTTTTGGATAAAATTCTTGAAGATTATCGTAGTATCGATAAAGAAATTGATGGATTAAATGCTGAAATTATCTCCTTAAAAAGAGATAATGAAACATTAAAAGCAAATTTACGTGATAAAGACCAAGCGATCTCTATTCAAAAAAGTAAAAATATTGCTTTAATGAGTTCTCATCAATCTTCACTTGATAATCTTGAGCTTTTGCAAAAATGTGGAGCTTATGAAAGAAAACTTTATGAGCTTGGTGTTGATCCTAATAAAGTTAAATAAATTTCAGTCTATGTAACCGCTGCCTAACTTGTGTAGGTAGAGGAAAGTCCTGGCTTGCACAATCTGCGATGATTGTAGTGATTATGCTAGTTGAATAAATAAAACTAGGTACTTTGGAGAAAGTAACGGCGAAAATAGTCTAAAAGCTTATGCTCATGATGATTTTTCTTAACGTGCCACAGTGACGAATTTGAAGGAAACTTTAAAGTGAAACGCGGTAAACCCCTTAAGCAAGAAACTCAAATTTTGGTAGAGGAAACTAGTCAAGAGAACTGAATCAAGACTGGTAAGTGAAAACTTAGATAAATGGTTACATATAACAGAACTAGGCTTATGGACTGAATTACTCGCTCGTGATTGAAGTATGAAGAAAATTAATTTGCCAACAAAAATAACTTTAGCTCGAATTGCTCTTGCAACTCTTTTGATTATTGGAATTATTGTTTTGTATTTTCTCGATGAATTCCAAGTTTTTTCAATCAAAGAAGTTGGAGATATCGCTTTAAATGAAGGTGGCGCTACTATCAATTGGATAATGCTTATTTTGATGTTTGTCTTTTTAGTAGCTTCCATGACTGATTTTTTAGATGGATATTTAGCAAGAAAGAATAATGAAGTTACTGATTTAGGAAAATTTTTAGACCCAATCGCTGACAAAATGCTCATCAATTCAATGATGATTTTTTTAAGTTTAAATTTTGTTAGTTTAGTGGGAAATCAAAAATTTGCATTCTTCTTAGTTATCATTATGGTAATTCGTGATCTAGTCGTTGATGGATTACGCTTTATGGTTGCTAAAAAGAATGTAGTTGTTGCGGCAAACATCTTTGGTAAGTTAAAGACAGTCACACAAATGATTGCAATCATTGTTGTCTTTTTAAACGGCTTCCCATTTTCATATTTTGATTATAATTGGCCAGCTTATTTACATATTAGCGATTGGCTATGTTATATTGCCACATTCTTTAGTGTTTTAAGTGGCATCATTTATGTAAAACAAAACATTAAATACCTATTTTACGAGGAGGGAAAATAATGAATAATGCTCAAATGTTAGTCGAAAGATTAACCGAAAAGAATCTTACCTTAGGCTCAATCGAAAGCTTTACTGGTGGACTTTTTGGAAAAACCATTACAGATGTTAGTGGAGCAAGTAAAACTTTTAAAGGTGCTCTTGTAACTTATTCAAAAGAATTAAAAGAAAACTTGCTTGGAATTCCTGCTGCTTATATTGAGGAGCATGGTGTTGTAAGCTATGAAGTTTGTCAACAAATGGCAATTAAAGGTCAAAAAGTTTTAGGCGTTGATGTCTGTGTTGCTTTTACAGGCAATGCCGGCCCTGAAACTAATGAAGAAGGCGGAACCGTTGGCGAAATTTATATTGCCATTGTTTATAAAGGTCAAATTTGGCCAATTCCTCTACATTTAGAATTAGGTAGAGAAGAAAATAGAGAATATTCAGTACAAGCCGCAATTAATGCACTTTTAAGCATTATTTAAAATTTTTTTAAATTTTTTCTTAATTGGTGCGTTTGTATTAGTGAAAGGAGTTTTTATGTCTGAAAACAAAGTAATTAATAAGGACGCATTAAAAGAAGTTCTTGCTCAAATCGAGCATGAATTCGGCAAAGGTACTGTTGTTCGTTTAGGCGACAAACCTAGTGTTGACGTTGAAGCCATTTCTAGTGGAAGTATTCTTTTAGATAACTGCCTTGGAATTGGTGGATACCCAAAAGGAAGGATTATTGAAATATATGGTCCAGAAAGTAGTGGCAAAACAACCCTTGCTTTAACGGCGGTCGCGGAAGTTCAAGCAAAAGGCGGTCTTGCTGCATATATCGATGCTGAAAATAGTATCGATCCTGATTATGCAAAAAATTTAGGAGTTGATATTGATAATTTAATTCTTTCTCAGCCAGATAGTGGCGAAGAAGCATTAGAAATCGTTGAGACTCTAGCAAAAAGTGGAGTTTTCTCCTTAATTATTGTTGATAGTGTTGCTGCTTTAGTTCCACAAGCTGAACTTGAAGGACAAATGATTGATTCTAATGTTGGACTTCAAGCAAGAATGATGTCGAAAGCTATGAGAAAAATTACAGCCATTTTAAATAAAAATGATTGTACTGTAATTTTCATTAATCAACTAAGAGAAAAAGTTGGGGTAATTTATGGTAGTAACGAAACCACAACTGGTGGGAGAGCTCTTAAATTTTATTCTTCAGTACGTATTGATATTCGTAAATCTGAAGCAATTAAGGAAGGCAATAGTATAATTGGCAACGTTTGTAATATTAAAGTTGTCAAAAATAAAGTTGCTCCACCTTTTAGAAGCTGTAAGGTTGATATCATTTACGGATTAGGAATTTCAAAAGAAGGTGAACTTTTAGACTTAGCGATTCAAAAAGGAATTGTTAAAAAAGCTGGAAGTTGGTATGAAGTCTATGGTGAAAGAATGGGTCAAGGGCGCGAAACAGCTAAAGCCTATCTTCGTGAAAACCAAGATATCTTTAAAAGAGTTAAAGAAGAAGTTTTGACCAAAGACTCAATAAAAAAAGAACCGGAAGTTGAAATATAGATTGAATGAATTTTCTCCTTAGGGAGTAACATAAATTATTTGCATAATCCTTTAACGTAGAAAGGATTAGAAGATGGATAAGTTTTTAAATGTATTTGCTGATGCCTCTGGCTCTGGCATTGAAATTTGGATTGTCTGCGTAATTGCTATTGCTGTTTTAATAATTGGCGCTTTGCTTGGTGGATTTGGCGTATATTTTTTAGCAAAAGAAAAAGTTAAAAAAGCAAATTCTAACGCTGAAAAGATTATTAATGATGCCAATTTAAAGGCTGAAAAAATTCAAAAAAATGCGCAAATCGACGCTAAACAAACAGTTTTTGAAATGAAGCAAGAAGCTGACAAGGACATTAAAGAAAGAAAACAAGAAGTTATTGTTCAAGAAAATAAACTTCTTCAAAGAGAACAATCGATTGATGCTCGTGATCAAGCTTTACTTAAAAAAGAAAATGCTTTAGAAAATAAGGAAAAGAATCTTGATAGACAAATTGAGGATAACAAGAAAAAAGGTGAAATTTTAAGCGAAAAAATTAACTCTATTCTTGCTGAACTTGAAAAGGTTTCTAATCTTACAGAAAAAGAAGCTAGAGAAGAAATCTATCGTCGAGTTGAAGAAAAAGAAACTCAAAATATTGCTAAATTCATGAAAGAAAAAGAGGATGAGGCTGAAAGAAAAGCTGATGATAAATCCCGTGAAATCTTAGCAATGGCAATGGCTAGAAATGCTCAAGATGTAACAAATGAAAGAACTGTTACAACTATCTCTCTTCCTAGTGATGAAATGAAGGGCAGAATCATCGGTAGAGAAGGAAGAAATATTAAATCTTTAGAGCAATTGCTTGGAGTCGATATTATTATCGATGATACTCCTGAAGCTATAACAATTTCTTGCTTTAACCCAATTCGAAGAGAAGTAGCTTCAAGAGTTTTAAATACACTTATTAAGGATGGACGTATTCAACCTGGAAGAATTGAAGAAGTCGCTAATAAATGTACTAAAGAAGTTAATGATATTATTAGAAAAGCTGGAGAAGACGCTGTTGCTAAACTTGGTATTTCTAATATGAATAAAGAACTTGTTACTCTTGTTGGACGTCTTAAATATCGTACAAGTTATGGTCAAAATCAATTAACTCATTCAGTTGAAACCGCTCAAATTTGTGGAGCAATGGCTAGTGAACTTGGCTTAAATGTTCAACTTGCAAAACGTGCTGCTTTACTCCACGACTTAGGTAAAGGCCTTGATTATGAAGTTGAAGGAAGCCACGTTGAAATTGGGGCAAGACTTGCTAAAAAGTATGGTGAAAATGATTTAGTAGTTAATGCTATTGAATCCCATCATGGTGATGTACCAGCAAAATCAATTATTGCTTATCTTGTTCAAGCTGCCGATACTTTATCAGCTGCTAGACCAGGAGCAAGAAGTGAAACACTTGAAAGCTATATTAAAAGAGTTGAGCAACTTGAATCTATTTGTAAATCATACGATGGTGTTCAAAGTTGCTACGCAATGCAATCTGGTAGAGAAGTACGTGTCATGGTTATTCCTGAAAAGATTAATGATTTACAAGCTTTCAAATTAGCTCATGATATCAAAGAACGTATTGAAAATGAAATGACTTATCCAGGTCAAATTAAGGTTAATGTCATTAGAGAATATCGAGCACAAGAGACAGCTAAATAATGAATATATTATTTATTGGTGATATTGTTGGAAAAGTTGGTCGAAAAGCTTTAGTTGATAATCTTAATACCATAAAAAAGAAATATAACATATCTTTTGCTATTGCTAATGGTGAGAATATTTCAAGAGGACGAGGAATCAACCGTAATCATTATGATTTTCTAATTAAAAATGGAGTTGATTGTGTTACTTTAGGTAATCACTACAAAGATCGACAAGACATAGAGAATTATATTGAAAGAACTGATAAATTGATACGTCCACTAAATTTAATTGAAGATTTTCCTGGTGAAGGAAGCAAAGTGTTTGATGTAGATGGAATCTCAATTAGAGTTACTAATCTACTTGGGAGTGCATTTTCTTCCTTTCCAGTAAAAGATCCTTATTTAGAAGTATTAAATGTAATTGAAGACGATATTAGTGATATTCATATTATCGATTTTCATGCTGAATCAACAGGTGAGAAAAAAGCCTTGGCCTATGCTTTGAAAAATAGCGTAAGTGCTGTTTTAGGTACTCACACACATGTTCAAACTCGAGACGCTCAAATATTGAATACTGGAGTGTTATATATAACCGATGTTGGAATGTGTGGGTCATATAATAGCGTTTTAGGTACTGAAATAAATAGTGTTGTAGAACGCATTATCAAACATAACGAAACAAAAAGATTTACCTATCTTGATGATGATGATAAACTTTTTTCCGCCGTTATTTTAAAATTTGACGATTTGACATTTAAAGGTGAAGAAATTATCCCTTTATATATTATTAATAAGAAAGGTTAACTATGGGAAGAAACGTAATTATTGAATCAATGCCTGATTTAGATAAGGCCAGAACAAGAGTTGGAAAGATTGAAACTGTTAACTTTTCTTATACTCCTTCGCAAGAATTAATTGATAAATTTACTCATAAAAAAGTATTTATTAGAACTTATGGTTGCCAAGCAAATTATCGAGATGAAGAAACTATAATGGGTTTATTATCTCTTATTGGGATGGAAAAAACTGAAAATCCAGAAGAAGCAACAATTGCAGTTTTAAATACTTGTGCAGTTAGAGAAAATGCTGAAGACAAGGTTTATGGGGAAATTGGTCAATTTAAAAACCTTAAAGCGAAAAATAAAGATTTAATTTTGATGCTTTGTGGTTGTATGGTTGAGCAAAAACATATTGTTGAAGATGTTTTAAATAAATTTCCTCATGTTGATATTTTCTTTGGCACTCATAACCTTGAAGATATCCTAAACTTACTTGAAAAATTTATCAAAGATAAAAAGCATTCTCGTCATGTTGATGTTTTATCTAAAGAAGGTAACATCATTGAAAAAATGCCTGTTACGAGAATTGATGATTATAAGGCTTATGTTAATATTTCGTATGGATGCGATAAATTTTGTACTTATTGTATAGTCCCATATACTAGAGGAAAAGAAAGAAGTCGTAATATTAATGATATCTTATCTGAATGTAAAGAACTTGTTGATGCTGGTTATAAGGAGATTACTTTACTTGGTCAAAATGTTGATAGTTATGGTAAAGATTTAAAAGATGGAAAGACTTTTGCGATGCTTTTAGATAAAGTAGCGTCTTTAGGAATGCCTCGTTTAAGATTTTTAACTTCGTATCCAAGCGATTTTCATGATGATGTAATTGATGTTATTGCTCGCCATGATAATATCATGAAATACATTCATCTTCCTGTTCAAAGCGGAAGTGATGAAACTTTAAGAAGAATGGGTAGAAGGTATACTTCTAAAGAGTATTTAGATCTTGTAGACCGTATTAGAAATAAAATTCCTAATATTGCTTTATCTACTGATATTATTGTTGGTTTTCCAAATGAAAGTTATGAAGAGTTTAAAGAAACTGTAGATCTTGCTCTTAAAGCTGATTATACCAGTGCTTTTACTTTTATCTATTCTCCAAGAAAAGGAACACCAGCAGCTCGACTTGTTGATAATGTAACCTATGATGAAAAAGTTAAACGTTTTAAAGAATTAGTTGATGCTTTAGAAATAAACTTTAAAAAACACGCAGACGAAATGGTTGGTAAAACCTTTGAAGTTTTGGTAGATGGAGAAAGTAAAAAGAACAAAAATATGCTTTCTGGATATGCATATAATATGAAAATTATTCATTTTAAAGGTGATGAGTCTTTAATTGGAAAACTAGTAAAAGTCAAAGTTACAGAATCACATGTATATTCTTTAATTGGTGAATTGATAAATGATTGAAAACGAAACTGAAAAACTTATTAGTCAAATCAGAAACAAGATTACTCGAAGTGAGATTTATCAAGAGTATATATCTTTAAAAACGGCTTTACTCAATAGCGGTTATTTGAAAGAAGACGTCAAAAAGATTATTACTTCGGATTATATTTCTCTTCCAACTGAAAAAAGAAGAGAATACGCTAAAATTAAGATGGAATCATTTAATAATGATCCTCTTTTGCATAACTACTTTATATCAAAAGAAGAAAACGAAAACTTGCTTGAAGAAATTAGCGAACTTTTAGATTTATGATTTATGCTATTTTAGGTCCAACATGTTCTGGAAAAAGTGATTTTGCAGAAAAATTGTCATTAAAATATAATGCTCCAATTATAAATTTTGATGCTTTTCAAGTTTATAAAGAACTTAATAAAGGAACAGCAAAACCTAGTCAAGATGAGCTAAATTCCGGGCGTTATTTTCTATATGATTTTGTTTCCATAACTGAAGATTATAATGTTAGTCGTTATCAAGAAGAAGCACGTGCATTAATTAGTAAGTTTAAAAATAAAGATATTATTATGGTTGGTGGAACCGGCTTATATTTAAAAGCTGCTTTATTTGATTATAAGTTTTTAAAAGAAGAGAAAATGGATGATGACTTTTTAAAGGAATTATCAAATGAAGAACTATATAATCGTTTACTTTTGATTGATCATGATGATGCCTTAAAAATTGGTGTTAATAATCGTAAAAGATTATTAAGAGCCCTATATATTTATGAAATTCATAAAAAAAGTAAGAGCGAACTAAATGAAAATGGCAAAAATAAACTTATTTATCCTGAGGTTAAGTTTATTGGACTAAATATCGAAAGATCTCTTCTTTATGAAAGAATTGATCAAAGAGTAGATAAAATGTTTGAAGACGGACTCGAAGAAGAAGCTCGTAATTTATTTAAAAATTATGATAATTCTTTAAGAGGACTACAAGCGATTGGCTATAAAGAATTTTTGCTATCTGATGATGGTGAAGAAGTTAAAAAGACGATTAAAAACAATACTCATCATTATGCTAAAAGGCAGATGACTTTCTTCAAACATCAATTTGACAATGTCGAATGGATTAATATAAATGAATGATTTAATTGATACAAGAAGCAAATTGTTATTAGGCGATGATTTTAATTTAATTAAAAATTTTAAAATTGTTGTCATTGGTTTAGGGGGCGTAGGCTCAATTGTCCCTTTGTCTTTAGTAAGAAGCGGAGTCAAAAATTTACTTTTAATCGATGGTGACAAGGTTGATGCTACAAATCTTAATCGACAAATGGCTTATTTTAGTCAAGATGTTGGTCATTTTAAAAGTGAAGTTTTAAAGGAAAAACTTTTAGAAATTAGAGAAGACTTAAACCTTGAAGAAAAACATATTTTTATTGATAAAGAAACTGATTTTTCTTTTCTAAAAGGATTTGATTATATTGTTGACTGTATAGACGATATTGAGGCTAAGGTGTTATTATCTAAATTTGCAATTAATAATGATATTCCATTAATTGCATCAATGGGCACAGGCAATCGATTAGACCCTTCAAAATTAATAGTTACACGCCTTGATAAGACAAGCGGTGACCCTTTAGCTAAAAAGTTTCGTTACTTATTAAGAAAAGAAAATGTTGATTTAAAAAAGATTAATGTTGTTGCTTCTTTAGAAGAACCTTTAGTTAGCGGACAAGTTGTTTCTTCAATGGCGTTTGTTCCTAATGCAGCAGGTTTATTAATGAGTTCTTATGTAATAAAAGAACTCTTGAGGAGATATAAAGATGAAGTTAGATAATATTGGTAAAGTTGCAAAAAAATTCGGAATTTGCGAGGACTTTCTTGAATATTACGGAAATTTCAAAGCAAAAGTGGACTTTAAAAAGATATGGAATGAAGTCAAAAATAACGAAGATGGTAAACTTGTTTTAGTAACAGCCATAACTCCTACAAAAGCTGGTGAAGGAAAGACGACAACAACCATTGCTTTAATAGATGGACTTGCTAAAATCAAACAAAAGGCAATAGGTTGTTTAAGAGAACCTAGTTTAGGTCCAGTATTTGGATTAAAAGGTGGAGCCACAGGTGGAGGCAAAGTAACGATTGAACCTCATGAAGATATCAATCTGCATTTTACTGGCGACATGCATGCTTTAACTAGTTCAATTAATTTAATAAGTGCTGTTATTGATAATCATATTTATCAAGGCAACGAACTTAATATCGACCCTAATAAAATTGTTTGGAAGCGCTCACTTGATATGAATGACCGTGAACTTCGTACCATTAATATTGGCTTAGGAAGTGATAAAAATGGTATAAAAAGGGAAGATCATTTTCAGATTACTGTTGCAAGTGAATTAATGGCAATAATGTGTTTAGCAAAGGATGAAACTGACTTTATTAATAGAGTTAGAAAAATCATAGTTGCTTATACATTTGATGATAAACCAGTTTATTTAGAAGACTTAAAGATATCGGTTGCTATTTTAAAACTCATGAAAGAAGCATTAAAGCCAAATATTGTTCAAACACAAGAACACAATTTGGTTTTTGTTCATGGCGGGCCATTTGCTAATATTGCACATGGTTGTAGTAGTTTAATAGCAACAAGACTCGCTTTAAAATTATCACCATTAGTTATTACTGAAGCCGGTTTTGCTAGTGATTTAGGTGCTGAAAAATTCTTTGATATAAAATGTCGTACAGGTAATTTGAATCCAAATGCTGTAGTTTTAGTCGCAACTATTAGAGCTTTAAAATTACATGGTGGCGTTGAATTTGATGAATTAGACCACGAAAATCTTGAAGCTTTAGAAAACGGTTTTAAAAACTTAGAACAACATTATCAAAATTTAAGAAAATTTAATGTTCCTGTTGTTGTTGCTATAAATCACTTTAAAAGCGATAGTCAAAATGAAGTTAAAAAACTTATGGAACTTCTTAATAAAAACTATTTCCCATTCGCTTTCCTTGATGGATATCTAAATGGAGGAGAGGGTAGTCGCGAATTGGCGAGTAAAGTAATGGAAGTTTTAGAAACTAAACGTAGTAATTTTGCTGCAATTTATAAATTAACCTCGCAAATTGAAGATAAAATTGATATTTTAGCCAAAGAAATTTATCGTGCTGATGGCGTCGAATATAGCGATTTAGCTAAGCAAAAACTTGAATTATATAAAAATATGGGGAAAGACAACTTACCAGTTTGTATAGCAAAAACTCAATCTAGTTTTTCTGATGATGCTAAACTTTTAAACGCTCCTAGAGGATTTAAATTACATGTTAAAGATTTATCTTTATCTAATGGAGCAGGATTTATTGTTGTATATTGTGGAAATATTTTAACAATGCCTGGACTTCCAAAAATACCAGCGGCAGTAAAAATGGAAGATGAAGTTTCGTTTAATTAAAGATTGACGTTTTTACCTGTTATTTGTTCATCGAAAGTTTTAATTTGTGCTTCTAAATTAAGGTCTTTAAATTGGTTCATGTAAAGTTCGTAATAGTAACCATGTTTTTCCATCAAAACTTTATGGTTTCCATCCTCAATAACTTTACCATCTTTCATAACTAGTATACGGTCACAATCAACGATTGTTGAAAGTCTATGAGCTATCATAATACTCGTTCTACCTTTTAAAACTTTAGCAATTGCTTCTTGAATGACGTGTTCCGTTTCAGTATCAATAGATGAAGTTGCTTCATCAAGAATTAAAAGTTTAGGATTTCGAATGATTGCTCTAGCAAAAGATATTAATTGTTTTTGGCCTTGCGATAATTCATCGCCACCATCTTTTAAGAAAGTGTTATAACCATCTTTTAAAGACAAAATGAAGTCGTGAAGATCTACAACCTTTGCAGCAGTAATGACTTCTTCATCGGTTGCGTCTAATTTACCATACTTAATATTATCTTTGATTGTTCCTTTAAAGATGAATGGAGTTTGTTGAACGTAGCCGATATTACTTCTCAGCCATCCAACGCTTCTATCTTTATAATTTACTCCATCAATTAATATTTGACCCTTGGTTGGCTCATAGAATCTACAAAGTAGATTAATAGTAGTGGATTTTCCGCTTCCTGTTTCACCAACTATAGCAATGCTATTTCCAGCATTAATATGAATGTTCATATCATGTAAAACTTCTAAATCTTTTTTATAAGAAAAAGAAACATGATCTAAAGTGATATCGCCTTTCATCGGTTCGAAATTTTCTGTTTTATTGTCAAATAAGCTACCATACTTTTTGATAACTTCACTTGAATCAACAAGTTCTGGTTTGGTATCAATAAGCATAAATAATTTTTCAACATTAGCTTGAGTCGAAATTAACTCAGCAAAAATTTCAGCAAATTGGGCAATAGGATTAAAAATACTACCTACAAAGCCAAGGAAAAGAACCATCATCGCAATTGTACTTGTCGTTTCATTAGAAATGTTAATCATTGGAAAAACCACAATAATAATTGCGGTAGTAATTGCGCTTAAGACGTTTATTGATGGATTAAAGAAAGCATTTACTTTTCCAGTTTTAAAACGTTTCTTGCAAACATCTGTTGATATTTCCTCACATTCTTTATAAATTGTGTCTTCAATAGCAAGAGATTTAATAGTCTTGTTTCCACTAATTGATTCAGCAAGCCAACGGACGAATTCGCTATAGGCGGTTCTTGCAATACGGGAAAGTTTTAAAATAATTCTTTGGAATATTAAAACAATGAAGAAAATAAGAGGAGTGGTTGCAAGAATTATTAATGATAGCAACCAGCTATAGCTAAACATTGTTATTAAAGTGAAGACTAGTTCAACGGCAATCCAGAAAATTCTTAAGACGGAATTTGACAATACATCACCAATATTAGCCGCATCATTTTGAAGTCTTGCAATCAACCAGCCGCTTGGAGTTCTATCAAAATATGAAAAACTTAGTTCCTGAATTCGTTTATAGGCATCTCTTCTTAAACCAGTCATTATTATCATTTCAAAATAACTCATGGTAAAGAAAGTTAAGAAAATAGAAATACTTCTTAAAACAATCATCACGATATAGAAGATTATGTAATTTAAAAAAGTTAGTGATAAATCAATTCCTAAGATTTTAACGTTTAAGATGACATCAAAAATTGAATTGTAACCAACAAGTTGACCACTATCAAAGGCACTAATTAAACCAGCATTCATTGACGGAATAAAGCTAGCATCATAAAAAGATGTAAACATCATTCCTATAAAAAGAACGATGAGTAGTGGCCACTTTACAAAAAGGTATTTAAAAGTTTTTGCCCAAACAGCAATACTAAATTTGCTTTTGATTTCTTCTTCTTTGAAAACCGATGTTCCAGCCATAATTACTCCATTTTGGTTTGAATATCATAAATTCTTTTATAAAGACCATCTTTTTGTATTAAATCTTGGTGCTTGCCCATTTCAGAAATTTTTCCATTATCTAAAACGAGTATTAAATCAGCATCTTTTGCAGTTGCAATACGATGAGTGATGATAAAAGTTGTCCTTTCTCCTGATTTTTCTTTTAATGCTTTACGGATGTTGTAATCAGTTTCTGTATCAAGAGCTGATAAAGAATCATCAAAAATTAAAACTGGAGCATCACTTAATAAAGTTCTTGCAATAGCAACTCTTTGCTTTTGACCGCCGCTTAAAGTGGTTCCTTTTTCTCCAACTGGTGTATCATAACCATGAGGAAATTGAAGGATATTTGAATGAATTTGACTAATAGAAGTAGCAGCAATTATTTCTTTTTCGTTAGCACTTTGCCTGGCAATACGAATGTTATCTTTAATTGTTTTTGAAAATAAGAAAGGATCTTGTAAAACAATTGAAACATTTTGTCTTAAGTAAGATTTTTGAATTTCTTTAAGTTCAACTCCATCAAGCTTAATACTTCCGCTTGTATAGTCATATAATCTTGTTAATAAATAAGCAAGAGTGGATTTACCAGATCCGGTTTTACCCATAATAGCAACGGTTTGGCCTTCTTTGACAGAAAATGAAACTTTGTCAATTGCAGCTTGATTAGAATCACAGAAAAAGAATGATACATTGTCAAAAACTATATTTCCTTTAATTTTTGGAGTTAAACCAGTTTCGGTATCTTCTAGTGGTTCATCTAAAATCAAATTGATTCTATCTAAACTAGCATTAGCTCTAGCAAGATTAGATAAAACTGTGGCGACATCTCTAACTGGCCAAACCATTAAATTAACAAAAGTAAAACTAACAAATAATGTACCTACTGAAATAGTGTTATTAAAGCAAAGAATGAAACCAAAAATAGTGGTTAATGCAATTTGACTGAAGACAAAAACGTCACTACTAGCAAAGAAAAAAGCTGATAATTTACGCCAGTTTAGATACTTATTTCTAAAATCTGTGATGTATTTTTCGAAACTATTAATCTCGTGAGTTTCGTTGTTAAAAGCTTTTACTAATCTAACGCTTGCTAAATTTTCCTCAATTTTATCCGTCATGTTTCCTTCGCTATCATCTGTTAAACGATATCTTCTTCTAACTTCTTTAATAATAAAAAAAGAATAGATGAACATAAGTGGAAGAATACAAATACTAATTAAAGCAATCATCCAATTGGTTATGGCAAGAAAGATAAAACTTAAGAGGACGATATAAAAGGTATAAACAATAAGTGTGATATCTGGTCCAGCAAATCTTCTTACAATATCTTCGTCTCTAGTACAGGTTTGAATAATATCACCATTTTTCATCCCTTTAATTTTTGAATAAGGAAGTCTTTCGATATGTGAAAAAAGAAGAAGTTGTAGATTTTTACTCATCTTGTTCATAAAAGAACTTCTCATAATCATTCTAGTGATGATGATAGCAGCGGCTAAAAGAGCAAATCCAACAATTAATACGGCAAACATCCATAAGTTAGAACTTAAAAATTCAATTCCACCAAAAATTGTTACAAAAAATGTAGTTAAAATATTAACATCACTGCCAAGTGAAGAGATATCTTTAATAGGAGTTCCAATCCCTCCTAAATTCTCTTGAGCTTGAAGAACATCTATTAAAATCTTATTTAGATAAGAAGATGTTATCGTGAAGAATACAGAAAGGAAAAGCAAGAAGAAATAAAAGAAGTAAACAAATTTACAATCTTTTATCATTACCATCAAAATTTTCCAAAACTTACGCATAACAAAATGATACTATTTTTATAGTTATATTCAACAATCTTTGATAAAATTAACACAGGTATTTTATGGACGACGAAAGAAAAAATAAAGACATAGACATAGAAGAAATTGTCACTGACAATTTAGAAGAAAACGAAAGTAAAATTGAAGAAAACACTGCAGAATTAAATGATTTTGATAATATAGATGAAGATTATACTGACGACATCTTATACAAGAAAACTGATTTAGGTGAAAGTATTCAAGAAGATGTTGTCGAAGAAAAAGAAAAGGTAAAACAAAATAAAGAAAAAAGCAATAAATATAAGTATTTAATTTACCTATCAATTATTCTTTTAATTACTGTAGTTGTTTTATGGTACAACCTTGTACAGCCAACTAAAGGTCCTGATGGTTCTGATATGTTGGTTTATGAAACAATTCCTGATGTTGTTTCTAAAACTAATGTTTGGTACTTTTTACTTTTGATTGGATCGGTAATTTTTGGTTTCTTTATTGCCGCTTTGATTATTTGGACTTTTGCAAAGCTATATACAAAACATTATAAAATGCACCAAGCTTTTGCAAATGCACTTATAGGATCTTTTTATAGTGCGATTACACCTGGAGCAAGTGGTGGTCAATTTGCTCAGGTTTATGTATTTAAAAAGCAAGGTATGCCTGTTTCAAATGCTGCTTCTATTTTTGTAATGAGCTTTATTGTTTACCAAAGTTGTTTAATTATCTTTGGAATTATTTCTTTGATTACTAGTTTTGGCGATATTTTAAAAATTAATGTTGTCCCAATTAGTATTGGAGTTGTTAGTTTTGATCTTCCAATATGGATTTTTATTGCTTTTGGTTTCCTTTTAAATCTTATTGTTATTGTTGCATTATTCTTTATGTCTTTATCAAGAAAATTCCAAAACTTTATTTGCAATGGTTTAATCGGAATTTGTGCGAAATTAAAAATTATTAAAAATCCAGAAGAAAAAAGGAAATCAATTAGAATTCAAGTTGAGAATTATCGTATTGAGTTTAGAAGATTACAATCAAATATGGCTTTTACCGGACTTGTTTTCTTAATTTATTGTGTTCAAATCATAAATTCTAATGTTCAACCATTTTTATGTGGTTTAGCCTTGAATGCTTTTGATGCAGAAACTTTAAGCTCTGCTGGAGCTATTTTCCAAAAAATATATCAAAGTATTGTTTATTCTAATTTCCATCAAATGGCAACAGGTCTTTTGCCTTTGCCTGGAAGTGCTGGAGCTAGTGAAATTGTTTTTGGTTCTTTATTTGGCGAAACTAGTGGATATTTTAGTGCTGAGTTCTATAGAACAGGTGGTGGAATAAATATTCTTCTTCTTTTGTGGAGATTTATTACTTTCTATATTCCATTTATTATTAATGGAGTTGTTGCTGCAACTTATAAATCTAGAGGAATGCCTGTTAAAGATAGAATTCTTCCAGTTGGTGATAAGAAAACTATGCTTACAATTCAACTTTCAACTTATGCTGAAAGAAAAGAAACTTCTGATATTGCATATGAAACAAGAGTAATGGAAAGAAAAGAACTTCTTCAAAAGATGATAAAGTTTAAAGATAAATCTGATAAGGAAAAGAGTGATAAAATATCTAAAAAAGAGAAAAAAGTGAAAAAGAAAGAAGAAGAGAAATGAATATAGCGATATTTTCAGATGTATATTTACCTGACATTAATGGGGTGGCGGTCAGTGTTGATTCTTTATTTAAACTTTTGACTAAATATGGGCACAATGCTTATGTTGTAACTACCAGTAGCGAAAAAGAAATTTCTTTTAAAGATAATATTTTAAGAATTCCTGGTTTAGAACTTAAAAAGTTATATGGCTATCGTGCTTCATTTATTTATAATGAAAAAGCTTTTCAAATCTTAAAAAAACTTAAACTAGATTTGTGCCACATCAATACTGAATTCGGAATTTCACAATTTGGTTTTATTGTTGCCAGTAAATTAAACATTCCTAGTGTCTATACCTATCATACAATGTATGAAGATTATACATATTATGCAACAAAAGGTTACTTTGATCGTTTTTCTAAATGGGCAATTAGAGAATTTGATAAATCATGCATGAATAGAGCAACTGAAATTATTTCACCAAGTGAAAAAACTAAGATTTATATCCGTTCAGTAGGTGTTGAAAAATATGTAAATGTAGTGCCAACCGGATTTAACTTCGATCGCTTTATTCCTAATCCAGAAAATAAAGAAAAAAGCTTAGAAATGAGAAGAAATCTAGGTTTTAAAGATAATCAAAAGATACTTTTGTGTCTTGGCAGAATCGCTAAAGAAAAAAGTTTTGACATCATTATTGAAGGGTATGCTGATTATTTAAAAAAATATAATGATCAAGACACAGTTTTACTTTTTGTAGGAGATGGGCCAGCAAGAGGGGAATTAGAAGCTTTAACTCAAAAACTAAATGTTTCTAATAGAATTAGATTTGTTGGTAAAGTCGATAATTCGTTGGTTCCATACTATTATTTAATGAGCGAAGTATTTTTAAATGCTTCCATTAGTGAAACACAAGGTTTGACTTTTATGGAAGCTATGGCTAGTGATTTATTAGTATTATGTCGTTTTGATAATAATTTAGTTGGGGTTATTTATAATAATAAAACAGGCTTCTTCTTCCAAGATGTAACTGATTTTAAAGAAAAACTCCACTATGTATTATCGTTAAATAAAGAAGAAAGTGATTTGATAAGGAAAAACGCTTTTGAGTCGATTGATTGTTTTTCTGAAAAGACTTTCTATAACAATATTATTGAGGTATATAAACGTGCAATTAGAAGAAGTTGGTAACAAATTAAGTCTTAAAATTAAAGAGATAAAAGATAAAGGGAGCAAAATCATCATTACTTTTTTTGATGATTCCAAATTAAAAATTTCTCGACCAACATTTAATAATTTTATAATTGTTGAGGGGAAGGAACTTGATGCAAAAACAAAAAAAGATATTGAACGTTTTGAAGAAAAAGAAGAAATTCGAAAATACATTAAGGTTCTTATAAATAAAAAACCTTATACTGAAAGAGAGCTATTAAAAAAAGCAATCGGTAAGTTTAATGACTATCATTTAGTTATTGAAGTTGTTAAAGAACTTAAAGTCTCACATTTAATTGATGATGAAGAATTTGTCGATAATTATTTAGATTATTTTGATAAAAATAATTATGGTCAATATTTTATTATTAACTTTTTTAGATCAAGTGGTTTGAAAGAAGAATTAATAAAAAAACTTGATTTTGACGAAGAAAATGAAAAAAGGAAAGCGTTAAACTATTTTGATAGCATCAAAAATAAGTTTGTTAGTAATAACTTTGCAAAGCAAAAAAAGAAAATTTATGATCGTATGCTTCAAAGAGGATTTAATATTATTGTTATTTTAGACGTCCTAAATAATCTTAAAATTAATGAAGAAAGTGAAAAAGAAAGATTAAGAAAAGATTTTAAAAAAGTTAAGATGAAATATTTCATCACTAATGATAATCAAGTTGATGCTAATTCAAAAATTGTTAATAAGCTTATCAACAAAGGATATTCATTAGAAGATATTAACGAGATTATTGAAAGCGATGAAGATTTTGATGAAACTAAGGAGAAGCTAAATGATTAAAGATTTAACTGATGGCTCTAATGCAAGTGGAATTTATTTAGTTAAGGATTTTGCTAAATGCTTAACCAATGGTGGTAAAGCTTATTTGAACTTACATTTTCAAGATGGTAGTGGCGTCATTGATGGTAAAAAATGGGACGTTACTAATGAAGATTTGGAAACTTTAGAGATAGGTGGACTTGTTAGAGTTGATGGAACTACATTAGACTATAAAGGCAAATTACAAATTAAAGTTTTGGGTTTATATAAAGTTGATCCTAATGACGCTGATTTAGAAGGCTTTTTATTACAATCCCCAATTCCTGTTGAAACATTAATAGCTAAATTTAAAAAGCATTATGCAAGTGTTAAAAATGAAGATTGTAAATTAATTCTTAAAGAAATTTTTACTCGCTATTATAAAGAATTTATTGATTATCCAGCGGCTGTAAAAAATCATCATGAGTTTTATCATGGTCTTCTTTATCATACAGTTTCAATGTGTGATATTGCTGATTTTCTTTGCACCCATTATCCTGAACTTAATCGAGATTTATTAATTAGCGGATGTTTACTTCACGATATAGGTAAAGTTATTGAACTTTCTGGACCAATCGCCACTAAATATACTGAAGAAGGTACACTTCTTGGGCATTTAACTATTGGGATGTCCCTTGTTAAAGAAATCGCTGATCAATTAAATATTAAAAGCGAAGTCCCAATGCTTTTAGAGCATATGATACTTTCTCATCATGGAAAACTTGAATATGGGGCTGCTGTTTTGCCATTAACTAGAGAAGCTTTAATTCTTTCGATGATTGATGATATGGATGCTAAAATGATGATGCTCGATAAAGCATATAAAGATGTAGAAGAAGGAAGCTATACCGAAAGATTGTTTGGTCTAGATAATCGTGCTTTTTATAAAAGCAAAATAAAATAGAAAAAGAACCACCCATAAACAAGTGGTTCGATAAAATTTAAAAAAAGTAAACTCGGCTTAGTTGTCGAGTTTTTCTTTTATTTCTTTAGCAACGGCTGGTAAATTAATTTCTTTCATTTGCTTTAATTCAAGTTTAAATCCATCTGTTGCTGTATATCTTGGGATAACGTGAACATGGAAATGTTGAACTTCTTGTCCAGCAGCTTCCTTACAATTAATTAAGATGTTTATGCCTTTAGCACCCAATTGTTCCATTTGAACTTGACCAATTCTTTGAGCTACGTTCATAACCTTATTCATAACATCTTTTGGAGTGGATAAGAAGTTTGAGTAGTGCTTTTTAGAAATAACTAAAGCGTGTCCATAAGTAACCGGATTAACATCTAAAAAGGCCATAACATCTTCATCTTCATAGAGCTTTGCTGAAGGAATATCTCCATGAACAATTTTGCAGAATACACAATTTGTATCAAAATCCATATTATAAAACTCCTTATTTTTAAGAAAAAAGCCTGCAAAATGAGGCTTTTTGTGTGACAGGCATGTCACATATCTAATCGGTGAAAGTCCGTAGAGGTGGTCTCGTAAAGAAACCTCATAGTCAAATCCAAGTTGTACTTAGTAATAAGTCCGATGAAAGAAGGAAGAGACAAAATCAAGACCTTACGAACAGAAACTTGATAAGTAGGCCCACTCAAAAGGGATAGTTGACAAAAAGCAGCGTAACCCACGAGACATTTGAGGAGTAAATCAAGAAGGCACTTGAGGAAAGATATGTAACTTACCCTGTGAGACCCTATCAAGATAGAAATATCTAGAAAATCGAATGATAGGGAGTCAGCCGAGGTCATAGTACTCGAAAGAGGAAGGACCGAACAATTTATCGCCAAGTACAAATTAGATGTTAATTTAGATAGTCCGAGTTGGCGAAGGATGTTTCTAAATTAAAGAAAGAGGAGGAAAGGAAGCATGACTGCTTTACTTGAAACTATCCTAAACGAATCAAATATAAACCTTGCTATTAAAAACGTAATGGCTAATAAAGGTGCTTCAGGTATCGACAACATGAAAGTAGATGAATTACCTGAATATTTTGTTTTGCACGGAAAAGAAATCAAGGAAGCAATTCGCAATCGTAGGTATAAGCCTTCTCCAGTCAGAGAAGTATATATCCCTAAACCAAACGGAGGTAAAAGGAAACTTGGTATACCTACTTCTATTGATAGAGTGATACAACAAGCGATTTTACAAGTTGTATCCCCTCTAGTTGATGAAAGATTTAGCAATTCTTCGTACGGCTTTAGGCCAAATAGGAGTGCTCAACAAGCAATCTTGAAAGCATTAGAGTTATTTAATGACGGACATGACTATATTGTTGATATTGACCTTGCTAAATTTTTCGACAATGTTCCACATGATAGGCTCATGTCAAAAGTTCATGCCTTTATTAATGATGGAGATATCGAATCACTAATATTAAAGTATCTTAAATCAGGAAGTATGTCTTTAAATGAGTTTAATCCTAGTGAGATTGGAACCCCTCAAGGAGGACCATTATCACCACTTTTGAGCAATATCTATCTTGATGAACTCGATAAAGAATTAGAAAGTCGCGGTTTATCATTTTGTAGATACGCTGACGATTGCATTATACTCGTCAAATCTCATCTTGCTGCAAAAAGAGTGATGAAATCAATAGTCACATTTTTAGAAAGGAAGATGAAATTAAAAGTAAATGCTACTAAATCAAAGATAATTACACCTTGGGGCTTAACTTATCTTGGTTATTCGTTCTATTTTCATAAGGATAAGAAAGAATATCGAGCAAGAATAAGCGATGAAAAGTTTTCTTCCCTGAAAGTCAAAATTAGACAAGCAACTAGAAGAAACCAAGGAAACAAAACCACCGAACAAATATGCGAGAAAGTATCTCAAATATTTAGAGGGTGGATTAACTATTTTGTCTATGCCGATATCAATCCAAGGAAATTAGATAAAGTTTGGCGAATTATTAAAAGAAGAATAAGAGTAATCATCTATAAAAAGTGGAAAACACCTCAAAGGAGAGAACAAGCTCTTCTCAAATGTTGGGAGATTAGAAAGAAACTAGAAGATTTAAGCGGTTGGAAAATTCCGGAATGGTTGATGAAGAAAAATGCAAAAGGATTAGCAAATCAGGGCAACCATTACGCCAAAATTGGGGCACATGGAACCTTTGCTCAATTTGTTGCTGAAAGTCTTTTAGAAAAGAAAGGACTGCTCAATCCAATTAAATATCTATCAATTAGAAAAGAAAAGTTATGTTTAAATTGAACCGCCGTATGCGGAAAACCGCACGTACGGTGGTGTGAGAGGGGTTAAAATTAATCTCTACTCGATTCAATTATTTAAATAAATCTGGATATGTAGTATTGAAATAATCATATACATCTTGATCATGGTAATTGATATTACATTGTTCAAGATAATAGGTTATTGCATTAGTTGTATAAGTATCGCTACTTGCAAGTGAATATCCAATGGTTCTAGCTTTCTTTTCTCTTTCAACTTTTTCATCTTGAGATTGTTCACCATCATTAGTAATAGAAACAAGTGAAGGAGTAACGATGTCTTCGATTTCAACAATATAGTAGTTGTCACCATCATTCCATAAGAGAGAGTCAATTCTTGAACTAAATGAATCTTTTCTTAAGTATGATTTTTGAGTAACTGGATCTTGATAGATATAAGTACCTATGAAAGGATCGTTTGTCTCAAGTGTAGAATTCCATTCGTTAACAAAACTGAAACTATAAAGTTTATTTTTGATAGCATCAGGTAATGAACTTGCATCTCTAGTTTGCCAACCACTAGTAGTGAAATCTTTAACAATTAATTCATCAGTTTTGATAGTAAAACCAACAACTGGATCATAATTATGAGAATCGATAGTAGTGAATGTCTCATAATTTGTAGCGTTATTGGTATCTGGATCGTTTGTTAATGTTGAGTATTGTTCAACTAAATCAGCAAACTCAGTGTTTTCGTAATACTTGAAGTATTTTTTATTAGCTTCAGTACTATCATATGTTGCATAGTAAGATTCGTAACTATTTGCACCATTATGTCCATCAAGTCCATTAGATGGATTTTCAGTTGTAGAAGGTCCAAATCTTGTATCAGCCATAGCTTTAGCGCTTGCATTTTGAGCGATTTCAAAATCAATACCCTTCCAAGCAGTAGAAGCAATATCAAATTTCTCTTCTGTTGATAAATTTTGATTGGTCTCGTTATTGGTCTCGTTAGTAAAAATTATATAGTCGCTAATGAAACTTGATAAGAAAGCTTTAGCATCTTTTTCAGAGTTATCAGTGATTGAAATATAGTTAACTTTTCTTGATTGAGTATTACCGATAGCGGTATATTGTTGCTCAAAAATGTATTGTTCGACTAATAAGTTTTCAATAATACCAGGTAAAATAGTGTTATTAATATAATCTAAGTAGTAGTTAATATGTAAAACTTCTTTAATCTTTTCTCTACCATCTTTAGTGGTAGTGTCATAAGTACCATCAATTAATACACCATTTGTTAATCCATGGAAGTCTTCAACAGTGTCGGTAAATCCATAGAATTCACCATTTTCACCTTCGTTATAGTGGTTAGTATAAGTTGGGTTGGTATATAAAATTTCTTCAAGAGTGGTGTTATTAGAAAGTTCACTTGCAGGAATATCAACTGTATAAAGTTGTTCGTAAACATGTCTTGCAAATAAAACTTCGTAGAATCTGTTATTTCTCTTATAGTCACTTGCATTTGCTTCGTTCCAAATGCTTGTAATAATTTGACTCTCGATAATGTTTCTAATTGATTCCAATCTTGCATCAAATTGTTCTGGGGTTGGTGCTTCTTCGGATAAGGTCAATCTATAACCAGAAACTTCCCAATTGTTATAAGCAGGATGTGATTCGATAAATGCTGTTTTTTCAGCTTTAGTAGTAGCTGTGCCATCTTCTTTAACATCATATCCAATTAAAACAATTCGATATCCATTAGTTTCGTCTGCAACAAGACTGAAGTCACCAATAACTTCTTTAGCAATTGCAGCAGTTAAAATTGAAGATACATCACTTTCGTAGCTATCAGAATTTTTGATTGAATCATAGATAACTTTTAAAGTGTTATGATCAAGTTCAATTGTTGAGTCGGTTAATGGATCATTTTCATTTGGGAATTCAGCACTAATCTTTCCACAAGAAGAAAGAAGAAGTGTTGATGTAGCTAAAGTTAATAATAATGCTTTTTTCTTCATACTTTTTCTCCTTGATTAGTTGTTTTGAGATGAACCAGAACCAGTACTTGAATTGATGTTATCGTACTTAGCGTTATAACCAGGAGCACCTTGTACGTAAAGATTTGCTTCACCAAAGTGTCTAGCTAAAACTTCAGGTAAAAGCATATATTGTCTTTGACGATTTTGTTGAACAATGGAGTTAGCATAACTCATCCAACTATCTTCTAAAGATTGAGCAGCAGTATCTTTGCTAGCTCTTGTTTCTTTATTAATATATGTTTCAACCATACTTTGGATATCTTGACCAGCGATATCATTTAATGAAATTTCATAATCTGGATTTAACCATTTAAATGTATCGTATGTGTCGATTGATGTTTCAATACTTGTTCTTAAAGTGCTAACACGAGTGGAGTAGTTTGCAACTGTGTTATTAACATCACTGTCTGATCTAATAACTTCTGTTTGAACGTATGTTTGTTTTGGAAGTTTAACACCATTATCAGTATAAACTGGGAATGTACCATCAGTTGTCCAATATGGTTTTTGTGTATCTGGATCAATACCATCAATTTCTTTTGGAGTAACTGGTGCATAATATTCTTCAATTGTCGCTTTATATGGCTCATCTTCAGCAGTACCACCAGCAGTATCAAAAGCAGATCTTTCAATAACAATGAAATGTATTCCAGAAGAAGACTCTTTATTTCTTACAACCATAATTGGATTACCATTTTGATCACAAAGAACATTTTTAGGATCGCCACCATTAATTGTTATTTTTTTGAAATTATTTTTTTGTGATTCGCTTAATTTAGTTGATGTGACGTCAGAAGTAAGGTAATGACCTTCTTCGTTGATATCGCTATAGACAGTATTTCCAGAAACTTTATCATTTCTTTTGTCCATATAAATATCTTTCCAATTATCACCTTTAAATGATGAGTAATCACTTGTTGTATAACCTAATTGTGAATCATTTAATAAAGCTTCATCAGTTATAAAAGCAACATTTCTATTTTGGAAATATTTGTTGAAATAGATGTTTCTTGGATAATAATCTTCATCATTGTCATTAACAGTAACACCGTTAGCTGTTGTTTGATCTTTTACTTTTTCAAGTTCGAGAATAACTTCATAAGGAATCCAGCTAACTCCGAAATCAGTTAATGTATCTTCAACGCTTTCAGGAATATGAAGATTATCAAGTTTAGTTTGATAATTTGTATCACTTTTATAGTCATTATCACTTAAAAGTAAATCGTATGTATAGATACCAAGTTTAAATTCATTAACAAATGAAGTAGAACTATCCATGATGTATTCACCACCATTTAATGTTCCAGTGTTGGAATCTTTGTTTCCAGTATCATCAGTATAACGATTTGCAGTATCAGCAAAAGAAGTGCCATTTGCTAAAGCGGTTACTACTTGATAGATTTGGTGAGCATCATCACTTGAAATATGGCCACGGGAGTATCCGTAATCTTGGCTGGCATCAACTTGTACTAAAATGTGTCTAATGTGATAAGGAACTTTGTTTTGGATGTAGCCATTGGTTCCATATAAAAGATTATATTCATCTTGTAAGTCAGCTGTGCTGTCATTTGAATCTTTTTGATAGTCGCTGAAGTTTTCAAAATATTGTTCTTCAACGGTAGTTTGCATTCTTTCGTATTGCTTTTTCAAGAAAAACTCTTGTTCTTTTTCTTCGGTTGTTAAAGAGTCATCAGTGATTTGTCCATCAAGGTAATCAGACCAACTTGTGCCACCTTCGTCTGCTTCATCTTTTGCATTATTAACATCATTTGTTGCGTTGTTGTCAACGGTAGATTTAAAACTAGCTAATGGGCCGCCTTCTTCGAAAGCACGTCTAATAACAACTTCGTTTAAGGCATTATAAAAAGCAGCAGCGTGGTCATTACGGTTTTCGTTTAAATAACGGTCAATGATTTCACGTGTACTTATCGACAATTCTTTTCCATTGTAGGTGTAGGTAAGAATATACCCCTCTGAATTACTTGTTACTGAACTACAACCTGAAAGGGAAACAGCGCTTAAAGCTGCAATAGCTAAGCATATTGATTTCTTTCTTTTGATCATATTCAATCCTTTCAACATTAAAAACATTGCTAAAATTAATTAGCGCTTATAATTTTATACTATAAGTATAATTTAGACAACATAGAAATATTTGTAATTTTCACCATGTTTAGCAATGATTTTTACACAAAAATTAAAAATGTCAAAATGATTTAAATTCTTATTAAGAATTTCTTTATCATATTGTTTCAATCTTAGGCTCTTTTAGTTTAAAATATTTTGCTTGAGGGATGAATATGGATACTTTAGAAATAAAAGATTTACATGTTAGTGTAGAAAATAAAGAAATATTAAAAGGCTTAAACCTTACTATACACAAGGGCGAAAAAGTCGCATTACTAGGCCCAAATGGTCATGGTAAAAGCACTTTATTAAACGCAATAATGGGCAATCCTCGTTATAAAGTCACCCAAGGTGAAATCTTGTTAAACGGGGAAAATGTTCTTGAAATGAAAGTTGATGAAAGAAGCAGAAAAGGTCTTTTTCTTGCTTTTCAAAACCCTGTAGAAATTCCTGGTGTTATTTCAGCCGATTTTTATAAAAACGCTTTACAAGAACATTCTGAAAAAAGAATTTCACTTTATCAGTTTTATAAAGTTTTAGATAATGTTTCTAAAGAAGTTAAAATTCCATTCGAAATGTTTAATCGTGCTTTAAACGATGGTTTTAGTGGTGGAGAAAAAAAGCGTAATGAGATTTTGCAAATGATGCTTTTAAATCCAAAAATCGCTATGCTTGATGAAATCGATAGTGGACTTGATGTTGATGCTATTAATACTGTTAGTGAATGTATAAATAAAGAATATAGTGAAAAAGGAACTGGTTTTTTAATAATTTCTCACTATGCTCGATTATTTGAACTTATTAAGCCAACTAGAAGTGCTGTTATTATTAATGGAAAAGTTGTTTTAGAAGGCGGTCCAGAAATTTATCAACGCATTGATAAAGAAGGATATGAATGGATTAAAGACGAGCTTAATGTTTCACTAGAAAACGAAAATGAAAAAGCCATGAATCAAGTTTCAATCGGTGTTTGTGTAACTAAAGAGATTATTAAAAATGGAAAGTAATTTAATAAAACAAAAAATATCTTTTTTAGAAAATAAAGAGCAAGAAATTAATGTTAAAAAAGATGAAAATGTTTCATTAGATTTAACTAATATTTCAGATGCTTCTCTTACTTTATTTTTACAAAAAAATAGTTCTTGTAATCTAAGAATATTTTTCAAAAATCAAAAAAATAGTTTAATTTTGCATGCTAATTTAAACGATAATGCAACTTTAAACATTTATTTTGCTGATTTTTCTAATGGGGACTCTAACTTATTAAGCAATGTTATTTTGCTTGGCGAAAGCTCAAAAAGTAGTTTTAAATTTTCATCTCTTACAACAAAAAATGATAACAAAAAGTATTCGATTTCGTTCTCACATATTGGCGAAAAGAGTGAATCCATTTTGGAAGGTTATAGCGTTAATGCTGATATATCAAAACTTAAAGTTGAGGGAATTTCCCATATTGAAAAAGACGCTATAAAATCTAAGGCTAGTCAAAAAATAAAAGCTATTTTATTTGATCAAACTAGCTCTGCAATAGCAAATCCAATTTTAAAAATCGATTGCGATGATATCGAAGCAAGCCATGCTTGTGCAATTGGTAGTTTAAACGATGATCACCTTTTTTATCTTTTAAGCAGAGGCATCGCTTTAGAAGATGCTAAAAAATTAATTACTTATGGTTATTTAAATCCTATCGTTAATTATTTTGACGATGAAGATAAAGAAGAACTCGAAAATCTAATTAAGAAGGAATTTTAGTATGTTTGATGTAAAGAAAATAAGACAAGATTTCCCAATGCTTAATGGACATCATTTTTCTAATAATGGTAAACCAATAATTTATTTTGATAATGCGGCGACTACTTTAAAACCTTTTTCTGTTATTGAAGCATGTGACCGTTATTATAAAAATGAAAGTGCTAACTCTCATCGTGGTGATTACGATCTCGCTTTTAAAGTTGATAAAGAAGTTGATTTAGTTAGAGAAAAGATTGCTAATTTTTTTAACGCTAAAAAAATTGAAATTGTTTTTACAAGCGGCTGTTCGATGAGTATGAACCTAGTTGCTTTTGGATATGGTTTTAAATATTTAAAAAAAGACGATGAAATATTATTAACTGAAGCTGAACATGCTAGCAATGTTTTACCTTGGTTTAAAGTAAGTGAATTAACTGGAGCAAAAATTCGTTATATTCCTTTAACTAAAGAAGGCAAATTAACTCCTGAAAATTTAAGAAAAGTGATTAATAAAAATGTTAAGGTTGTTAGTGTTGCTCAAATTACTAATGTTTTAGGATTTAAAAATGATATTAAAGAATTAAGTAAAATTGCACATGAATTTGGAGCAATTTTAGTTTGCGATGCCGCACAAAGTGCTCCTCATATGAAGATTGATGTTAAAGATCTAGATTGTGATTTTATGTGTTTAAGTGCTCATAAAATGTGTGGACCAACTGGCATTGGTATTTTATATGGTAAATATGATTTACTTAAAATAACTGATCCATTTATGACTGGTGGAGGAGATAATGCTCGTTTTGATATGTGTGGTAACGTAGCGTATTTAGAACCACCTGCAAAATTTGAAGCTGGAACTATGAATCTTGCTGGAATTTATGGATTTGGAGCTGCAATTGATTATTTAAATAGCATCGGAATGGATGAAATTGAAAAATACGAAAATGAGTTACACGAGTATGCTATTTCTAAATTAAAAACTATTAAAGATTTAATTATTTATAATGAAACTGCTGATAGTGGAATCATTACATTAAACTATAAAGGTGTTTTTGCTCAAGATGAGGCTAGTTATTTAAATAGCCATGGGATTTGTGTTAGAAGTGGCGAACACTGCGCCAAACTTCTTAAAGATATTTTAAAAACACCTGCGACAGTAAGAGTTAGTTTCTATTTTTATAACACTAAAGAAGAAATTGATATTTTATTTGAAGCTTTAAAAAACGGAGGTAATTTCTTAGATGCCTATTTCAATTAATCCACAAATGATGCGTGAAATTATTATGGATCACTATAATAATCCACTTCATAAAAATGTTCCTCAAAATTTAGAAGGCTATAAAAAAATAAGAATGGATAGTGACTCTTGCATCGACGATATTACCATCTATATCAAAATTGAAGATGATAAGATTATTGATGCTTGTTTTGAAGGAGTAGCTTGTACAATATCAACCTCAAGTACTGATATTTTATGTGATTTAATTATTGGTAAATCTGTAAAAGACGCTCTATATATTGTTGAACAATATAAAAATATGATTTATGAAAAAGATTTTGATGATTCAGTACTTGATGAATTAATTGTTTTTATTAACACTCATAAGCAAGCAGCTCGAATAAAATGTGCTACGCTTGGTCCAAGTGGTGTTGAAGATATCATAAACGGGAAAGATGATAAATAAGTATGGACACACAAGATAAAATTAATTTAAAAGAAGATAAAGAGTATAAATACGATTTTAAAGATAAGGTCAATAGCATCTTTTCAACTGGTAAAGGTTTAAACGAGGATGTAATAAGAGAAATTTCCAAAGCTAAAAATGAACCAGAATGGATGCTAAATTTTCGTCTTGACGCTTATCGCAAGTTTATAAAAATGCCTTTCCCAAATTTTGGTCCTGATGTAACTAATTTAGATTTTGATAGTTATACTTACTTTACTCGTTATGCAAAAGGGGACAAAAATAACTGGGATGAAGTCCCTGAAACTATCAAAAATACCTTCCAAAAATTAGGTATACCTGAACAAGAGCAAAAATATTTAAGTGGAGCCGCAACTCAATATGAATCAGAAATGGTTTACCATAATATGCTAAAAGAAGTTGAAGAAAAAGGTGTTATATTTCTTTCAACTGATATGGCTTTACAACTTTACCCAGATTTAGTTAAAAAATTCTTTGGGACTGTAATTCCGGTTGCTGATAATAAATTTTCAGCCTTAAATGGTGCAGTATGGAGTGGTGGAAGTTTTATTTATGTTCCTAAAGGCGTCAAATTAGAAAAACCTCTTCAATCATATTTTAGAATTAATAATGAAAAAACTGGACAATTTGAAAGAACGCTTATCATTTGTGATGAAGGAAGCGATGTCCATTATGTCGAAGGATGTACAGCTCCAATTTATTCAAAAGAATCTCTTCATGCGGCTGTTGTTGAAATTATCGTTATGAAAGGCGCTAAATGTCGTTATTCAACAGTTCAAAACTGGTCGAATAATATTGTTAATTTAGTCACAAAAAGAGCTAATGTCTATGAAGATGGCATTATGGAATGGATTGATGGAAATATCGGCAGTCAAATCAATATGAAATATCCTGCTTGTATATTAAAAGGAGAAAGAGCTAAAGGAATTTGCATTTCAATTGCTGTAGCTGGAAAAGGACAATTTCAAGATGCAGGAGCTAGAATGATTCATGAAGCTCCTAATACTACAAGCTCTATTATTTCTAAATCTATTGTTAAAAATGGTGGTACAAGTAATTATCGTGGAACTTGTCGCATTAAAAAAGAAGCTATTAATTCAAAAGCACATGTTGAATGTGATACATTAATTTTAGATTCATATTCTAAATCGGATACCATTCCAAAGAATGAATGTCACAATAATTCAAGCTATTTAGAACATGAAGCAACGGTTAGTAAAATTAGCGAAGATCAGCTTTTCTATTTAATGAGTAGAGGAATTAGTGAAAAAGACGCTACTCAAATGATTATTATGGGATTTATTGAACCATTCTCAAAGGAACTCCCAATGGAATATGCAGTTGAACTTAATCAACTTATAAAGATGGATATGGAAGGAAGTGTTGGTTAATGATTAATTACGATTATGATGTAATTGTAGTTGGAGGAGGCCACGCAGGATGCGAGGCTTCTTTTGCATGTGCGCATCGTGGTGATAAAACACTTCTGATTTCTTTAAACATTAAAATGATGGCTAATATGCCTTGCAATCCATCAATTGGAGGCAGTGCTAAAGGTATTGTTGTTCGTGAGATTGATGCTCTTGGAGGCATGATGGGGAAAATTTGTGACCAAGAATATCTTCAAATGAAGATGTTAAATACTAAAAAAGGCCCTGGTGTCCAATGTTTACGTGCACAAGCCGATAAACATCGTTATCCTCATCACATGCAAGAAGAACTTTTAAAGACACCTAATTTAACTATTTTAGAAGATGAAGTTGTTGAGATACTTCATGATGAAACTAAAGTATATGGCGTAGTTACTAGAAAAGGCCAAAAAATCACTTCAAAAGCTGTTGTTTTAGCAACCGGCACATATATGAATAGTGAGATTTTAAGAGGACATCATAAATTTAGTGGCGGCCCAGATGGTGAAAAGCCTAGTGTTGGGTTAAGTGACAACTTAAGATCTATGGGTATTAATCTTCAAAGATTAAAAACCGGTACTCCACAAAGAATCGCTAAAGAATCGATTGATTTTAGTAAAACTGAAATTCAATATGGAAACGTTGATGATCAGGCTTTTAGTTATGAAACTCATTCTTTTGTACCTTTAAAAGATCAGATACCTTGTTATTTAATTTATACAACGCCAAAAACACATGAAATTATCCGTGCTAATTTAGAGAAAAGTGCCATGTATGGTGGTCTTGTTAAAGGTGTAGGGCCACGTTATTGCCCATCTATTGAAGATAAAATTGTCCGTTTTGCTGATAAACCTCGTCATCAATTATTCTTAGAACCAGAAAGCTATGATACAAATTCTATCTACCTTCAAGGCTTCTCCACCAGTATGCTGGAAGATGTACAAGTAGAAATGGTTCATTCTTTGCCTGGATTAGAAAATGCAAAAATTCTTAAATATGCTTATGCAATTGAATATGATGCTTTAGAAAGTGAAGAGTTTGATGTTTCGTTAATGGTTAAAAAATGGCCCGGATTATTTATTTCTGGCCAAATTTGTGGAACAAGTGGCTATGAAGAGGCCGCTGGACTTGGTCTTATCGCTGGCATTAACGCTTCTAAATATATAAAAGGCGAAGATCCATTCATTTTAAAGAGGGATGAGGCCTATATTGGCGTTATGATTGATGATTTAATCACAAAAGGAACTAAAGAACCTTATAGATTATTGAGCAGTAGAGCCGAATATCGTTTGCTTTTAAGAAGTGATAACGCTGATCTTAGATTAACGGAATATGGTCATGATTTAGGGTTAATTAGCGAAGAAAGATATCAAAAATTTATCAAAAAGAAAGAAACGATGCTTAAAATTGCATCAATACTTGAAAAAACTTATTTTGGTGAGACAAGCCAAATCAATGAATATTTAACTTCGCTTGGATATGAAAGATTACAAAGCGGAGTGAAAGGAACAGATATTTTAAAAAGAAATGGTGTTTCCTATCATGAGCTCAAAAAATATTTAAATCTGGATGATTCACTTTCTTTGGATACATTGGGTGAATTTGAACTTGAGGTAATGATTAAATATCAAGGCTATATCGAAAATGAAAGAAAAGAAGCGAATAAATTTAGAAAGTTAGAAAATATTAAGTTATCTAAAGATTTAGATTATCTCAATATGAGTGGATTAAGACTTGAAGCTCGTCAAAAACTTGATAAAGTAAGACCTGAAACGCTAGGACAAGCTAGTAGAATTAGTGGTGTTAATCCTAGTGATATATCAGTACTTATTTTGAATTTAAAAAAAGGTAAAAATGATGGAACTATCTGATTTAAATAAAATTGAATTCTTAAAAGAATTAACTGATGAAAAAATAATTCTTTTAGAAAAGTACATGAATTTTACACTTGAAGAAAATAAGAAATTTAATTTGACAGCTTTAGATAATAAAGATGATTTTATTATCAAGAATATTATCGATTCCCTTTTAGCAGTAAAAATCATTGATTTTGATTTAACAAATAAACGTGTTGTTGATATCGGAAGTGGAGCAGGTTTACCTGGCATACCTTTAGCCGTCTATTATCCAAACACCAAATTTTATTTATTAGAACCAACAACAAAAAGAGCCAATTTCTTAAAACAGGTAGTAATGTTACTTGACCTTAAGAATGTAGAAGTACTTAATGAAAGAGCTGAAATTCTAGCAAGAAGCAATTTTGAAAGATTTGATTATGGAACAGCTCGTGCAGTGGCTAATATTAACATATTATTAGAACTTGCTATGCCTCTTTTAAAAGTTGGTGGTGAATTTATTGCATATAAAGGAATTAATTACGAAAATGAGGCTTCCAGTATTAAATTAGTACTTAATGAGTTGAAAACTAGTAATAAATTAGTAGTTAATTGTAATTTACCTTTTACAAATGAAACAAGAAATTTTGCTATTTTTAAAAAAGAGGCAGAAATATCAAACAAATATCCTAGAAATTATAGTTTAATTAAAAAGAGACCGTTATGAAGAATTGGGTTATATCTATCGTAAATCAAAAAGGCGGCGTTGGTAAAACTACAACCGCCATTAATTTAGCAGCATCGTTAGCACAACTTGGTAAAAAAGTTTTAATTATTGATTTTGATGCTCAGGGAAATAGTTCTAGAGGGTATGGAATCGATATTACCTTACTCAATAAAACTATTTTTGAAGCACTTATTGGAAAATACGATATAAATGCTATTATTAAAAAGACGTTAGTTAAAAATGTAGATGTTGTTCCTGCTAATTTACGCTTATCTTACTTTGATAGTGAAATAGGTAATTTGCACGTTGAACCATTTACAGTTTTAAAAAATGTCTTAGCAAAATTGAATCGAAATTATGATTTTATTTTGATTGATTGTCCACCAAGCTTAGGACTTTTATCAATAAATGCATTATCAGCTTCTAACTCAGCTTTAATTCCTGTTCAATGTGAATATTTTGCAATGGAAGGCTTAGCACAAGTTTTAGCTAGCATTAAAAAAGTTCAATCAAGTTACAATCATGAGTTAGAAATTGAAGGATTTTTACTTACAATGTATGAAACTCGTTCGACACTTGGCAAAGAAATTGTTGGCCAAGTTCGTGGATTATTTAGAGAAAATACCTTTAATGTTGAAATTCCTCGTAACATATCAATTAGCGAAGCTAGTGGAAAAGGTATGCCAGTACTTTTATATAAACCTACTAGTGCAGGAGCAAGATCTTATCTACAACTTGCAAGGGAGATTTTAGATAATGACAGCAGAAGAAAATAAAAAAACTTTAATACAAAGTGATTTAAAATCACTCATAGAGCGTTTTTCAAAAGATGATGTAATTAGCGGAATTGATAAAAATTATCAAAGAGAGAATGTTAAATATCTTTCTTGTGACGAAATCGTTGATAATTCATTTATCAAAGACGCTAAAATTGACAAAGAAACAATTAAGAATATTGAAAAATCTATTATAGAAAGAGGAATTTACAATCCTTTAATTGTCAGAGAATATAAAAAAGGCAAATACGAAGTAATTATTGGAAGAAAAAGATGGATAGCTTCTAAAAAATTAGATTATAAAAAGATACCTGTAATTATTAAAAATTATGATGATCAAGAAACTTTATTAATTCTTCTTTGCGATGCCAGGGAAAACAAAAACTTTAATCCAATAGAAATTGCTCTTGTCATTAAACATTTAGCCGATGATTTTAATTACAAAAAGAAAGATATTGCTGAAATCTTACATGTATCAAGCGGGCAAGTTAGCAATTATTTATCACTTCTAAATATGCCTAAAGATGTAATTTACGATATTTCCACTAATAAATTATCTTTTGGACACGCAAAAGCTATTTCTAGACTCAAAGAAAAAGATATAAAAAGTATCATTAAAAAGATTTATGACTATAGTTTAAGTGTTCGTGATACTGAGAAATTAGCTTTTAAACTTGAAGATAAAAATGTTCGTATTAAAAGAGAATATGTTATTCGCAAAAAGAATAAGAGCATAATTATTAAAGTAAATGGCGAAGAAAACTTTAATAGGATTTACAAAAAAATTAATGAGTTATTAAAAAAAGAATTTTAATCATAAGAACAAGTTGTATAATAAATTTGCTTCAGGGATAGGTGAAATTCCTTATTGGCGGTAAACCCCGCGCGAGTTAACACTCATGAACTAGTGAAATTCTAGTGGCAGCAGTAAAGTCTGATATAAAGAAGTAAGCTTTATACTTTTTTAGGACCTGAAGTGTAGGAGGTCCTTTTTTAATGATTAACAAAAGAAGAAGAGTAATAAATTATATTACTCAAACCGCTATTTTTGGTGGGTTAGCTGCAATCTTGTATTGCGTTCCTGGTTTACAATTTCAATTACCATTTGTTGCTCCAGGGTTTATGTCAGTGCATTTAGATGAAATTCCAATCCTTATTTCATCATTTGCATATGGTCCTTTATTAGGTGTATTTGAAATTATTTTAAAAACATTAATTAAGCTACCAATGACTTCGAGTTTATGTGTTGGTGAATTAGGTGATATGTTTTATTCTTTTGCTTTAGTAATTCCAGCCGCATTAATCTATAAAAAGCATCGTACATTTAAAGGCGCAGTTATAGGATTAGCAGTTGGGGTAGCTTGTAACTTAGTAGCGACTTCAATCATTAATTTATATACAATTTTTCAATTTTATAAATTTGTGTATGGGTTTGAAGATGGCTATATTGCTGGAGCATTTAACGCCATTTTTAACTGGGGAATTACAAGCGATCTCGATCCTCGTCTAGCTATCCTTTTACTTCCATTTAATATTATTAAAAATGCGATTGTAGTAGGAGTTACTTTTATTGCATATAAACCATTAAGATTTATTTGCGAAAAAGTTTATAAATATTAAAAAGTGAAAAAGAAAAGCACCTCAGTAGAGGTGCTTTTAACAATTCAATTTATTTAGTGAAGCTTATTTTTCAATAGCGCCAGCTGGGCAATTGCTAATAGCTTCATCGACGACTGCTTCATCAATATCGGCAATGACTGTTGCTTTGCCTTCTTCATCAAATTCAAATGTTTCTGGGTAGCTTCCTACGCATAAACCGCATCCGATGCAAGCGTCTTTATTAACTGTAACTTTAACTGCCATTTTTCCTTAACCTCCAATAACAAGTATATCAATTGTAAGCATTTTTACAAGATTTTTCATGGTTAGATAAACCTAACCTTTGATTTTAAACAAACTTAATATATTTTCTTTAATAACAGCAGTTTATGTTAAAGAAATAATATTTCTTTTGAATAAGCAAAAGTAGTGACTACTTAATTAAAATTAAAGCATTTGTCAATACCTTTTAGTCATTTGAATTCCTTACTTTTTTATCGATTTTTGGCAAAAAATAGCGATTTTTGCTAAATTTCGTTAATTAATATTGTTTTATTAGGTTCTTAAATGTTATATACTATTAAAGGTAAAATTCTTAAGGAGGAATTTAAAAATATGGCTATTAAAGTAGCAATTAATGGATTCGGAAGAATCGGACGTCTCGCATTCAGACAAATGTTCAGAGCAGAAGGTTATGAAATTGTTGCAATTAACGATTTAACTGCTCCTGCAATGTTAGCAAATCTTTTAAAGTATGACTCAGCTCAAGGAAGATATGCTTTAGCAGATAAAGTTACATCAACCGATCATTCAATTATTGTTGATGGAACAGAAATCGAAATCTTAAGCGAAAAAGATGCAGTTAACCTTCCATGGAAAAAACTTGGTGTTGATGTTGTCTTAGAATGTACAGGCTTCTATACAAAGAAAGAAAAAGCTATGGCTCACATCACTGCCGGTGCTAAAAAAGTTATCATCTCAGCTCCAGCAGGAAACGATTTAAAGACAATCGTTTATGGTGTTAACGAAAAAACATTAACAAAAGATGACCAAATCATTTCTGCAGCTAGCTGTACAACAAACTGCTTAGCTCCAATGGCTGGTGCATTAAATGCTTTATATCCAATCGTTTCTGGTATTATGACAACAGTTCATGCTTATACTGGTGATCAAATGGTTCTTGATGGACCACACAGAAAAGGTGATTTAAGAAGAGCAAGAGCTGCTGCAGTTAACATTGTTCCAAACAGCACAGGTGCTGCAAAAGCAATCGGTCTTGTTATCCCAGAACTTAATGGTAAATTAATCGGAAGCGCACAAAGAGTTCCAGTTTGCACTGGTTCAACAACAATCCTTGTTGCAGTTGTCGAAGGCAAAGATGTTACAAAGGAAAGCATCAATGCTTATATGAAAGCTCATACTTCTGAATCATATGGTTACAACGAAGATCAAATCGTTTCAACTGATGTTATCGGTATGAGATATGGTTCATTATTCGATGCAACTCAAACCATGGTTAGCAAAATTGATGACAATCACTATCAAGTCCAAGTCGTTGCTTGGTATGATAATGAAAACTCATATACCAGCCAAATGGTTAGAACAATCAAATACTTTGCTGAATTAAAATAGTTCAATAATTTGATTTTTTAGGGGCTAATAATGAACATATTAGGCCCCTTTTCTATAATTAAGGAGTTAGATAATGAATACAATTGATAATTTAAAAGGACTTAATGGCAAGAAAATTCTTGTCAGAGTTGATTTTAATGTCCCTTTAAAAGGTACTGAAGTAAGAGACGACAATAGAGTTGTTGCTGCCTTACCAACTATTAAAAAATTATTAAGTGAAGGTGCTGCTTTAGTTTTAATGTCCCATCTTGGAAAAATTAAATGGGGTAAAGTTGATGATGCTGAAATCGCTAAAGAAAAAGAAAAGAACAATATGGAATATGTTTATCCTGTTCTTGTAAAACATTTAGATGGCGTCACAGTTAAATTCTGTAAAGCTACAAGTGGCGATGAACTTAAAGAAGCTATTGCTGGATTAAAAGCTGGCGAAGTTTTACTTGTTCAAAATACCAGATATGAAAAAGGCGAAAGTAAAAACGATGCAAAACTTTCTGCTGAATGGGCAAGCTATGTTGATGGCTTTGTAATGGATGCTTTCGGTAGTGCACATAGAGCTCACGCTTCAACATATGGTGTTCCAGAAATCTTAAAGAAAGAAGGAAAACCAGTTGCTTTAGGTTATTTAATGGAAAAAGAAGTTAAGAACTTAGGTGCTTGTGTTAAAGGTGATGTCCATCCATATATTGCAATTTTAGGTGGATTTAAAGTCTCTGATAAGATTAAAGTTATCGATTCTTTACTTAAAAAATGCGATAAGATCTTAATTGGTGGTGCTATGGCTTATACATTCTTAAAAGCCTTAGGAAATAAAATTGGAAATTGCCCAGTTGAAGATGATCAATTAGATTATGCTAAAAAATGTTACGAAAGTGGCAAAATTATGCTTCCAGTTGATAACGTTATTGCTGATGGATTTGATGACTATAATCCAGATAACATTAAAACAATCAACAATGATGTCATCCCAAATGGCTATCAAGGCTTAGATATTGGACCAAAAACTATTAAAAATTATAGAGATGAAATTGCTAAAGCAAAATTAATCTTCTGGAATGGACCAATGGGTGTTTTCGAAGATGAACACTTCCAAAAAGGTACAATTGAAGTTTGTAAAGCTATTACTGATAATACCGAAGCTTTCTCAGTTATTGGTGGTGGTGATAGTGCAGCTGCTGCAAAACAATTTGGCTATGCTAATAAATTCTCACACGTTTCAACAGGTGGCGGCGCTTCCCTTGAAATGATTGAAAATGATGGGCATCTTCCAGGAATTGATGTTATTGGATAATTTATGAGAAGAAAATTATTACTTGGAAACTGGAAAATGAATAAAACCCCTAGCCAAGCAGTTGAATTTGCTAAGGCTAGTAAAGATCTTGGTAAACTTGCAAGAAGTAACAAGGTTGATATGGGTGTTTGTGTTCCTTATATTGATTTAGTTCCTGTTAAAAAAATTATTAAAAAATCTTTAATTGTTGGTGCTGAAAACTGCCACTACGAAGATCATGGTGCTTATACTGGTGAAGTATCAATTCCAATGTTAAAAGAAATTGGAATTGATTGGTGTATTATTGGTCATTCTGAAAGAAGACAATATGATGGCGAAACAAGTGAAAAGTGCAATAAAAAGATTCTTGCTTTATTAAAAAATAATATGGTCCCTGTTTATTGCTGCGGAGAATCACTTGAAACATATGAAGAAGGTAAAACAAAAGAATTTGTTAAAGAGCAAATTATTGCTGGCTTCAAAGATGTTGCTTATGAAGACGCTGCAAAAGTAGTCATCGCTTATGAACCAATCTGGGCAATCGGAACTGGTAAAAATGCAAGTGAAGAAATTGCAGAAGATATTTGTAAGTTCATTAGAAACATCATTAAAGATTTATATGATAGAAAAGTTGCTAACAAGATTAGAATCCTTTATGGCGGAAGTGTTAAACCAGCTTCAGTCAAAGGCTATCTCTCTCAAAAAGATGTTGATGGCGCTCTTGTTGGTGGTGCAAGCTTAGAAGTTGAATCATATAAAGAACTTTTAACTTCAATTCTTTAATTAATTTAAGGTGTCTTTATTTTACATCGTAAAGACACCTTATTTTCTTTATAAAGCATGTTAATATTTAAAAAATCATGCAAAACCCCATTATTTTTTTAAAAGAAGTCAATAGAACTTAGATAAATAAATATATTGTCAATTATTTTCAAACGTTTTATTGATTAAAAATGTATTTATTTATGTAAGTAATATTTCTGGAGGTATCTATTTTGGAAAGTTACGTTGAACAAAATCCTGCTAGTAAGGTATTTGATGATCAAGTTAGTAAAAGTAAGTTCTATAGTCAAATTTTCTTATATTTTGGCTTAGGTATTTTATTAACTGCCGTTGTTTGTCTTATTGTCTCTTGGGCTTTTAATTCTATTTGGCCTATTTCAACAATTATTGATGGCGAACTTATTTTAAACGAAGAAACTTTAGGGGTTTATGTGGGCTTAATTATCGCTAGTTCGCTAGCTTTATTAATTCTTTCCTTTGTTATTACTTTTAAATCATTAAAAGGTAGTGGCTCAATTCTTGTTCCTTACGTTTTATATTCAATGATAATGGGATTATTATTATCTTCATTTACCTTCTTCGTTGGTGATACATATATCATTGGTGAAGCTTTATTTATTACAGCATTAATCTTTTTAGGAATGTGTGGAATTGGCTATTTAACACATAATAAGCTTGCCACATGGGCTAAAGTTGCTATTGGCTTATCTCTTACTGTAGTTCTTTTATCTTTATTAAATTTAGTTTTTATTCCTTTTGTTGTTTTTGGTGGTAATTTTGCTGCTTATGAAGGATATATAATCACTTATTTAATCACTGAAGGTGTTGTTTTACTTTTATTTATTGTTATGACTGCATTTGATATGGCAAGAATTAGAACAATTGCTGAAAGAGGATATGGCAGTAAAAATTTAGCCTTATACTGTGCTTTAACTCTTTATAGTGACTTTATTACTTTATTTATTTACGTCTTAAGAATTTTAGTGACAATTGCGGCAAGTAGCCGAAAATAAAACTAGCAAAAAATAATTTTAAAAATAGGTTTCCGTAAATGGAAACCTATTTTTTTCTATATAATTGTTTCATCTTTTTGATATCTTTACTTCTAAAAGTTGAAAGGTATTTTTTGTATTGTTCATTTAAAAATTTCTCATAACTTGATTCAGTAGCTGGATTGATTATGAAAAACTTCATATTTTTGATAATGTCAGGCAAATATTGAAGATGTGGCCAAACTTCAGGTTGATCGTAAGGATATTTTTCGTCTTCAGATACATTAACAGGCGTATATTTTAAATAGTCTAAAACATCTAACGGGAAGTCATTATTTATAGCCATGGCTTTTTGTATTGCTTGACAGGCTGCTTTAGATTTAGGAGATAATGCTAAATCAACAATTGCAACTGATATAGGAATGATTGCTTCTGGCAAGCCAACTTGGTATGCTGATTCAATGGCGATTTTTGTTCTCATGCAGGCTTGAGGATTGGCTATTCCTATGTCTTCATAGGCAGTTACTAATAAACGACGGGCTAAAGAATCTAAATCTCCACTTGCTAGAAGGCGAGAAGCGTAAAAAATAGCCGCATTAACATCGCTCCCTCTAATTGATTTTTGAAGGGCGCTAACTGCATCATAATGTCCATCACCATCATTATCAATTCCAGAATTTGGAACTTTGATTACTTTTTTAACTTTTTCAAGGTTGATTTCTTCGTTTTTATAAGTGATATCAACAATTTCTAAATAATTCAGCGAAAAACGAAAATCTCCATTTGATTGTTGGGCTATATATCGGATTGCTTCATCATCAATTTTAATTTTATTATCTAAACCTTTTTTTGAAATAATTGCTCTTTTAAGACCTTCTTGTAATTCCTCAACAGTTAATTTTTTAACTTCTAAAAGGTGGCAACGGCTACGAATAGCTTTATTAATAGAAATGTATGGGTTAGCAGTTGTTGCGCCAATTAAATAAACAGTGCCATCTTCTAAGGCTGGCAAAAGAATATCTTGTTTATCTTTATTTAAACGATGAATTTCATCAATTATTAAAATTGGGCACTCATAATTTTTACTATCATTGATTGCATCGACTAAATCTTTTTTATTGGAACTAGTTGCGTTTATTTTATAGTATTTAGCTCCCATTTCGTTTGCGTAACATTCAGCAATAGTGGTTTTGCCAGTTCCAGGCTCACCAAAAAGAATAAAAGAAAGTGGAGTTTTATTATCAACACTTTTTCTTAAAAATCCATTTGGGCCTACGAGGTCTTCTTGACCTATTACTTCATTTAATTTAGTAGGGCGTAATCTAAAAGCTAGAGGTCTAATCATAAATGCAATAAAATTATACACTTTTAAAGGCCTATTTAATATAATGTTGTGGATGAAAACTGTATTACAAGTTGTAAAGAGTGCGAGTGTAAAGATTGATGAAAAACTCGTATCAAGTATCGATAAAGGTTATTTACTTTTAGTTTCTTTCACGCAAGGAGACAGTAAAGAAATTATCGAAAAAATGGCTCAAAAAATATCAAAGTTAAGAGTATTTTTAGATGAAAATGGAAAGACTAATTTATCAATTTTCGACGTTGGCGGTGCTGTCTTATCTGTTTCACAATTTACTCTTTATGCAAATTTAAAAAAAGGTAATCGACCAAGTTACGTTGAAGCTTTAAAAGGAGAAGAATCGATACTTCTTTATCAAATGTTTAATAGTGAACTTAAAAAATGCAATCTTGATGTAAAAGAAGGTGTTTTTGGAGCAGATATGAAAGTAGAACTTGTTAATGATGGTCCTTATACACTTGTTTTAGACTCTAAAGAATTAGGTTTTTGATTATGAAAGTAATGATAGGTTTAAGCGGTGGTGTAGATAGTGCAGTTGCCGCATATTTATTAAAAGAACAAGGCTATGATGTAGTTTGCTGTTTCATGCGTAATTGGGATTCAATGGCTAATAATGATTATTTAGGAAATCCAACTATAGATGATGATATTTGTCCACAAGAAAAAGACTATCATGATGCTGTGGCCGTTGCTAAAAAATTAAATCTTCCTATGCAAAGAGTAGACTATGTTAAAGAGTATTGGGACAATGTTTTTACTTATTTTATAGAGGAATATAAAAAAGGTAGAACACCAAATCCTGATGTTTTTTGCAATAAATATATTAAATTTGGCCCTTTTTTAGAGCACGCTAAAAAAGAAGGCTGTGATATGATTGCAATGGGGCATTATGCAAAAAGAGTTGATAAGGATGGCAAAACTTTTCTTTTAAAAGCAAAAGATTTAAATAAAGATCAATCGTATTTTTTAAGTCAAATATCTTCTTACCAGCTTAAGAGTTGTTTGTTCCCACTTGGCGACATTACAAAGCCAGAAGTTAGAGCTATAGCTCATAAACTTGATTTAGAAAGCGTTGAAGATAAGAAAGATTCAACTGGCGTTTGCTTTATCGGTGAAAGAAATTTTAAAGAGTTTTTGAAGAATTATATACCAGCAAAAAGTGGAGATATTGTTGATATTGATACAAATGAAGTTATAGGACATCATGAAGGCGTAATTTATTACACAATTGGTCAAAGAAAAGGACTTGGAATTGGTGGCATTAAAGGTCTACCAACTAATGGCTGGTTTGTCTGCAAAAAAGATGTTAAGAAAAATATTTTATATGTTGGAAGCGGAAGCGAAGATAAACATTTGTTTAGTGATTCTTGCTTAATTGATAACATTAATTTATTTAATGGACCTATTAAAGATGGGACACATATTAATGTTAAATTTCGTTACCGCCAAAAAGATCAAGGTGTTACTTTATATAATGTAAATGATAATTTAATAAAACTTGTTTTTGATGAAAAGTACAAAGCTGTCACCCCAGGTCAAATTTGTGTATTTTATGATGGCGATATTTGTCTAGGTGGTGGAATAATCGATAAAGTTTATAACGGAAGCAAACAAATTAATTAACCATTTTAATAATTGGTTAATTATCTTAAGAAAAGCTGAAATTTATTTGAAAAGCCCGCAAAACTGCCATATAATCAATTAAAAGGGAGATGAGAATATGAGCAAAAAAAGAAAAGGCGGGTTTTTTTCTCGTTTGATTTGGACGATTTTCATCGTTGGTTTTTTTGCGTTAGGAATGATTTTATTTCTAAGCACATTACCATCGGTCGGGGTTTTAATTAACTATAATACAAAAATTTTAGGTTTAGCTATTTCCTTTAGCTTAGGACTTAAAGGCTTTGGCGCTTTGTTTGGTGGTGAATTAGATGAGTTTGCTGTTTCTGGAAAAATAACTTCTGGAGATACTGACTTTGAGATTCCAGATTCAGTCCTTCCAAGTTTAGGAAGCGAACTTAGCTTTAATTATGTCGTTTTAATCGGTCTTATCCTTGTTGTAATTGGTATCGTCTTAGCAGTTTTATTCTTTAGAAAAAAACAATTTTCACTTCTTAGTGCTTTACTAATTGTTGCTGGAGCTATTTTACTTTGTTTAGATTCAGTTTTATTTACTTCAATTAATAGTGAAGCTTTAGGATTTTTAAAAGATGTTGAAGGACTTACAGTAATTGATGTACCTAGTTTATTATTAGGCATTTTAAGTGCACTTTCTGGTATTACTGTTTTCTTCCATGCATTAACAATTAAAAAATAAAGAAAATAACTTAAAAACCCCTCTTTAAGGTAGCCAGTTAAACTGGCTATTTTATTTGGAAAAATTTGTTTTTAGCATTAATTCTCCTTTACTTTTACTACGTAAAAATATACAATTTTGACCAGGAAAGAAATTTATATGAACTTTCTTAGAGAGATGCGATTTGGTGCAAAGCATTAAAGAGATTATAAATTAGCCACTCCAAATGAATTATATACAAATTTTATTAATTAAGTGCCTAATATCTATTAGGAAATAGGATGGTACCACGATAATTTCGTTCCTAGTTATACTAGGATTTTTTTATTTAAAGGAGACTTTTTATGAAATACATGAGTAGTCAGCAAGTAAGAGAAACATGGCTTCATTTCTTCAAAGAAAGAGGTCATATGATTGAACCAGGAGCAAGCCTCATTCCAAATAATGACCCTTCTTTACTTTGGATAAATGCAGGCGTTGCCGCTTTAAAGAAATATTTTGATGGAAGTGAAGTTCCAGATTGTAAAAGAATTACTAACGTTCAAAAGTGTATTAGAACAAATGATATTGATAACGTTGGTAGAACTGCAAGACATCATACCTTTTTTGAAATGCTTGGCAATTTCTCAATTGGCGACTATTTCAGAAAAGAAATTGTTGAATGGGCTTTTGATATTTTAACAAATGTTAAGTATTTTGGAATGGATAAAGATAAACTTTATGTTACTTACCATCCAACTGATTTAGAAACTCGTGAACTTTGGATTAAACAAGGGATGAATCCTGAACATTTAATCCCTCTTGAAGGCAATTTCTGGCAAATTGGAGAAGGACCATGTGGACCTAACACTGAGGTTTTCTTTGATCGTGGTGAAAAATGGGATCCAAAGCATCTTGGTGTTGAGCTTTTAAAACAAGATATTGAAAATGATCGTTATATTGAAATCTGGGGTATCGTTTTTTCTCAATTTAATGCTGTAAATGGTGTTAAAAGAGAAGATTATAAAGAATTACCTCATAAAAATATTGATACAGGCGCTGGCTTAGAAAGAATTTGTTGCGTTTTGCAAAACACAGATACTAATTTTGAAACAGACTTATTCATGCCAATTATTAAAGCGACCGAAAAATTAGCTCATAAACCATATAATGATCAAAATTTAATGCCATATAGAGTTATAGCTGATCATATTAGAGCATGTACTTTTGCACTTGCTGATGGTGCTAACTTCTCAAACGAAGGTAGAGGATACGTTTTAAGAAGAATATTAAGAAGAGCTATGAGATATGCTCAAAAGATTGGCTTATTCGAACCATTCCTTTATAAACTTGTCGATAGTGTTATTGAAGTCATGCATGATTTTTATCCTTATTTAGAAGAAAAGAAGGATTATATTCAAAAGATAATTAAAAACGAAGAAGAAAGATTTATCAAAACTTTAAATAGCGGCGAAAGTATTTTAAATTCTTATATTAAAGATACAAATAAGTTAAGCGGCGAATTAGCTTTTAAGTTATACGACACTTTCGGTTTCCCAATCGAACTTACAAAAGAGATTTGTGCTGATAATAATGTAAGCGTTGATATTGAAGGATTTAACACTTGTTTAGAAAGACAAAAGGAATTAGCCAGAAGTTCTAGAAAAAATATTGAATCTTTTAATAAACAATCAAAAGATTTGTTAGATTTTAAAGAAACAAGTGATTACACATATACAGTTAACGATATAAAAGCTAAAGTTCTTGCTGTATTTAAAGATGGAGTTAAAGTTGATTCTTTAGATGAAGAAGGCGATGTAATATTTGACAAAACTAATTTTTATGCAGAAATGGGTGGTCAAGTTGCCGATACAGGTAAAATCGAAAATAAAGAATCAAGTGCAGAAGTTGTTAATGTTATTAAAGCTCCAAATAAGCAACATTTACATCATATAAAAATGCTTTATGGAACTTTAAAAGCTGGCGATGAGGTTACTTTAATTGTTGATAAAAAGAAACACTTTGCAATTGAGAAAAACCATTCAGCAACTCACTTACTTCAATCTGCTTTAATTGCAGTTTTAGGTGATGAATGTCGCCAAAAAGGTAGTTTTGTAAATGAAGATTATCTTAGATTCGACTTTTCATTTTTAAGAAAAATTGAGCCAATTGAACTTAAGAAAGTCGAGCGACTTGTTAATGAATATATTGCTCAAGGTATCGAAGAAAAAACATTAGTTTTACCAATAGAAGAAGCTAAAAAAGTTGGAGCAATTTCTTTATTTGATGAAAAATATGGCGATGAAGTTAGAGTTGTCACATTTGGAGATATTTCAAAAGAATTTTGTGGCGGAACTCACGTTAGAAATTCTAGTGAGATTGGCTTGTTTAAGATAATGAGCGAATCTTCTATCTCAAGTGGAGTTAGAAGAATCGAAGCAAAAACATCTTTAAGTGCATATGAAGAGTTTAAAGGTAAAGAAGAAAGACTCAATGAAACAAAGCATATTTTAGATGCAAAAATTGATTCTGATATCTCAATAAAAATTAGCAATTTAAACGAAAACCTTGCAAATCTCAATTTAAAAATTGAAAAAATGATTAACGATATAGCTTTAAATAAGTCTGAAAGTATTGTTAAAGACATTAAAGAAAAAGGATTTGCTGTATCTTATACACCTGATTTCAATAAAGCCGGTTTATTGTCTTTACTTGATGCCATTAAGAGCAAAACTGAATCATATATTGCTATCTTAATCGGCAAAGAAAATGATAAATATCACTTAGTTGTAGGCGTCAGCAAAGATAATATTGAAAGAGGAATTTTTGCCGGAAACGTTGTTAAAAAGGTTACATCAATTCTTGGTGGTAACGGTGGAGGAAGAAAAGATATGGCTCAAGGTAGCGTCTTATCTATTGAAAAACTTTCCTCAATAACAAAGGAAAAACTATTTAATTAAAATGGAAAAATATTTAGGTTTAGATCTTGGTACTAAGAGTCTTGGGATTGCAGGTTCTGATTCTCTTGGTATCGTCCACCCAAAAGAAAATTTTAATTTTGAAAAAGGTAATTATAAAAAAGCTCGTGAGCATCTTCTTGATATAATTGAAATTGAAAATGTTAAAAATATTGTTATTGGCTACCCTGTCCAACTTGATTTAAAAGAAGGCGAAAGATGTGAATCGGTTAAACGCTTTGTAGAAGATTTGTTAAAAGCTAAGCCAGATTTAAAAATCTATTATTGTGATGAAAGCTATACTACAATTGAGGCTAGAGAGAGATTAAGAGAACAAGGCGTCAAAGAAGAGAAAATCAAAAAGATTATTGATATGATGAGTGCTGTTGTTATTTTGGAAGATTATTTAAGGAGTATGCAAAATGGAACCATTAAACGATAACCAAATCATAATTTATGATGAAGAAGGTAAGGAATATTTAATGAATATTCTTTTTACCTATGAAAATCCTGAAAGAAAAGCTGAATATGTCTTTATTTATGATGATAATGACCCAGATGAAGTCATTGTTATGAAATATAATGAAGAACATGAATTATTTGAAGTAACTGATGAAGAGGAACTTAAGGAAGCTGAAGAAGTATTAGAGGCTTATAATGAAGATCCTACAATTCAAGATATAAAAGATTAATAGCATTATTAGTCTTAGTTTTGATATAATAATTAATCGAAAAAGCGAGGAAAAAAGATGGCTACAAAAGATATTATTTTAACTCAAGAAGGTTTAGACAAATTAAATGCTGAATATAGAAATTTAATTGATGTTGAAAGACCACAAGTAATTGAAGCTTTACAAAATGCTAGAGCAATGGGCGATTTAAGTGAAAACGCTGATTATGATGCTGCTAGAAATAGACAAGCTGAAATTGAAGGTAGAATTAATGAAATTGAAAACATTTTAGCTAATGCTAAAGTTGTCGAAGCAGGAAAAACTAAAACAATAAATATTTCAAATACTGTTACTTTTGAAGACTTAACTGACGGGACACAATTAACTGTTAAAATTGTTTCTAGTATTGAATCTGATCCATTATCAAACCCTGATAACATTAAAGTTTCTAACGAATGTCCTCTTGGAGCAGCATTAATTGGCCATAAAATTGGCGATGAAGTTACAGTAAAAGCAAACCCAGATTACAAAGTAAAAATTATCGATTTCAAATAATATTTAGAAAAATTTAATTTTTTTTGAATAAACTCCTTTTTATTAGTGAAAGGAGTTTTTTTATGTTAAAGATTATTGCTATTGTAGTCGTCGCAACAATTATTGGTATTGTTGCAATGAATTTTATCCCAACATTGTCAGGTGGAGGAGGTGGAGGTGATCCTACCCAAGTCGTTGATGACCCGAATAAATTAACGATTGGAATTACTGGCCAAGTTGTAAAACCTGGTAATTACATTTTAGAGCAAGAAAGTAATTTACAAGATTTGATCGATAAAGCTGGTGGCGTTAATTCGAATGCTGACGAAAGATGTTATTATGCAGATCTTGAAATCGAGGCAAATGAAGAATATTACATTGCTCCAAAATATGATTTAGGAGACATTTGCGGAGATGAACCTCTAGTTAAAGTTAACGTTAATGATGGTTCAAAAGAAGAGTTAATGAGCATCAGTGGAATTGGAGATGCTATTGCTAGTCAAATTATTTCCTATCGAAATGAAAATGGTATTTTCTATTGCTTAGAAGATTTGATGAACGTTAATGGAATTGGTAATGCAACATTTGAGAAATTAAAAGATTCAATTTATTTGCATGAATAGTTAGATGAAATTTTTCATACTCCTATTATTCAGCATTTCTGGGATTATAATAAGTGACTTAAATACAATATTTATAGGAATCATTGTATTTGTCTTTGCTATTGTCCTACTTATTAAGAAATATGGTGTTGATAAGAGATTTATTGTAATTTGTATCTTTATTTTCCTTCTTTTTTTGATAGTCGGCTTAGTAAATTTGAAGACTTTTCAAGAAGCTGAAAATTTCACTGGGATTGTTATAAAAAGAAGTGAAGGGTATTACATTGTATTTGATGGATTTGAAAGGATATATGTTAAATCTGATGATTTAAATATTGGCTTATTTGACATAATTAGAATCAATGGAAATTACTCAGAGATTTCTTTTTCCTCAATAGAAAGCGAATTTGACTTCAAAAAATATCTCGAATATCAGGGAATATCTAGACAAATTTACCAAAATTCATATACACATGTACTTAAATTAAATATAAATTGTAGTATATTTAAAAACAAGATTATTGACAGTTTGTCAAGCGAAAAATCTAAAATGATTGTAAATACTATATTGCTTGATAATATTCAATATGGAAGTTCTTTGGAGTCAGCTCTTAGTTCTAATTCGATATTATATTTGTTCTCTTTATCAGGCATGTATTTGAATTTCTTTTCCTATAAGTTAACTAACATATTAAGGAATTATTTTAAAGATTGGATTGCTCTTTTAATTTCATTCTCTATACTTGCGCCTATTTTATTTTTAAACATCGATAGCTTTATAACCAAGAGAATGATAGTGGCATTCTTAGTTAATTTAATATGCTTAAAAATTAGATATTTTGATTCACTTGGAAAAAGAAGTATAGTTTATTTACTCTTACTTATTAATAAATATAACGTATATCAATATGGGTTTATAATGCCTCTCATTATATCAACATTTATGTCTTTTTCTAAACTGCTATTTAAAAGGAAAAAGTGGTACATAAAAAGATTTGGTTCTTTACTTTTGATGTTTTTAGTTGTGCTTCCGTTTACAATTGAATTTAATAATTCATTTAATATTTTAACAATGGTTTTAAGTTATATTTTAACGCCATTTATTCGTATTTTATTGGTTTTAATGTACCCATTAATTTTATGTTTGAAAGTGCCGTTTTTGGAAGATATTCTCAATTTTAGTTATGACATTTTATTAGGAATTAATATTAGATTTTTAGATGTCAACATTCCACCAATGAATCAATTTCTAATATGTATTTATTACTTAATATTGGTTTTTCTACTTTATGGTTTAGAAATAAATTTCAAGAAAATTTATAAAGTAGGTATAGCGGTTTATTTTAGTTTCATATTCTTATATTCGTTACCTATCAAAAATACTTTTACTTCCTCAATTTCCTTTATAAATGTTGGGCAAGGAGATGCAACATTAATTAGAGTAAAGAATAAAACCATTCTTGTTGATACTGGTGGAAGTCTTTATAAAGACATAGCTACAGAATCTTTGATTCCTTATCTTAAAAAGCAACGTGTTTATAAAATAGATGCTGTTTTTATAACCCATTATGATATGGATCATTATTATGCTTTAGATAGTTTAAAAACTAATTTTAATGTTATAAATGTCTATGATTATAATAACTTTAATGAATATGATAATTCAATTTTAGACATATACAACTTTAATGAAAATCTTAATGATATTGTAGATGAAAATAGTAGATCTTTAGTACTTGGGTTTTCGCTTGGGGGTAAAAAAATTATGTTGATGGGAGATGCGCCAATTGAAATCGAAAAATCCATTATTAATTCATATGAAAATATAGATTGCGATATTTTAAAAGTTGGCCATCACGGCAGCAAAACTAGTACCTCAATCGAACTATTAGAAGCTTTATCTCCGGAAGACGCTATTATTAGTTGCGGGGTTAGCAATATGTATGGGCATCCAAATAAAGAAGTAATTGATCGTTTAAATGAATTTGATATCAATATTAGAAGAACAGATCTTGAAGGAACGATAGAATATATTTTCTAAAATGAGTAAAATATTTAAGTATGATTTACTTATTATATGGAAACGAACGTACGATGATTTTAAATCGTATTAAGAAAATTAGAAAAGAACTTTTTGATGAAAACGATGAGAATATAATCAATTTCGACTTAAATAATGCAAAAATTTATGATTTAGTGGACGAAATAAATCAAATGTTCCTTTACGGAGAGAATAAACTAATTATCGTTGATAATGCTGATTTCTTTATGTCTGAAATAAAAGGCAAAAAAGAAATTGAGCTTTATAATGAGTTGTACAATGCATTAGAAAATATTAGTGAAAATATTAGTGTAATTTTCATAGTACGTTCAGCAAAGGTAAATCAAAAGAATAATATTTATAAATTAATACTAAAAAGTGGCAAAATATTGGAATTCAAAGATATTCAAAAAACAGATTGGCCAATTTTTGCTAATCAATTTTTTAAGAAAAGAAACATTACTATTGCTCCTGATGCGATCGAAGAACTTATCAAAAGGTCAAATGGCGATTTGAGTATTTTCAATAACGAAGCAAACAAACTCATCTTATACAAAATTAACAATATTACATTAGCGGATGTTCAAGAGCTTGTTCCTCAGTCATTAGAAGATGATGTTTTTAAAATTACGAATGCTTTAAACGCAGGAGACAAAACTACCGCTTTAAAGGTATACCGTGATTTAAGAATTAAAAATATAGAACCAATAACATTAATTAATTTATTTTCATCATCACTTTTTTATATTCTTAACGTTAAGAATTTGACGACCCAAAAAGTTAAGACTGATGATATAGCCAAAATTACGGGTAGTAGTGCTGGACGAGTTTACATGACAATTAAAACATCTAAAAATATGTCCATAAGTTTTGTTGAGCAAAAATTAGAACAATTAGCAAAACTTGATAAAGATATAAAGCATAGTAAAACCGATCGTTTCTTAGCCTTTGAAACATTTTTATTAGAATATTGATTATTTTTTAGTTTTTATCGATATTTTTATAACGAAAAAAAGAGCATAACTACGTATGCTCAATTAATTTTTAATTTTGTTGATAAATATTTAATTATTTACCAAGTTTATTAACTAATAATTGAAGATGTGACTTTTGTCTATTAGCTGTACCTTTGTGTTCAATGCCTTTAGTAACAGCTCTATCAATAATTGAGAATGCTTTGACTAAAGCAACTTTAGCTTTTTCGATATCTTTTGCTTCGCAAGCAACTCTAACTGCTTTCATTGCGGTTCTTAATTTTGATTTATAAGCGACATTTCTAATTCTAGCTTTTTCGTTTGTGAGAATTCTTTTCTTTTGTGATTTAATGTTTGCCATAATAATTACCTCTTTCGATACGAAAAAGATTTTATCATAAAAGAAATAGTAAAAGCAAACATGAATTGATAAAATAAATGTCTGGGAAATGAAATTTAAATATGTTTAAAAAAGATTTGAAAATTGTTTATTTAGGTACACCTAAAATTAGTGCTATTGTTTTAGAAAATTTAATAATTAATGGTTACAACATCGTTGGCATAGTTTCACAAGTTGATAAACCACAAGGTCGTAAAATGATTGTTAAACCAACTGAGACAAAATTAATTGGTGAAAAATATAATATTCCAGTTTTTCAGCCTGTTAAAATTCGCGATGATTATGCTTTTTTAAAGGAGTTAGAACCAGATATTATTTTGACTATGGCTTATGGTCAAATTATTCCGCAAGCAGTACTAGATATACCAAAAATTATGCCATTAAATTTGCATGGTTCAATTCTTCCAAAATATCGTGGAGCAAGTCCTATACAACAAGCTTTATTAAACGGCGATAAAACTACCGGAATTACTCTTATGGAAATGGTTGATAAAATGGATGCTGGAAAGATGTTTTTCAAAAAAGAAATAGCGATTGAAGAAGATGATAATTACGAATCACTTTCAAATAAATTAGCAAAACTAGCTTATGAGGTTTTTGATGAAGGCATTCAAGATCTAATTGATGGGAAAAATAAAGGTGAAGATCAAGATGAAAATCTTGTTAGTTTTACTAGAAAAATTAAATCTGAGGAATCGATAATTGATTTTAACGAGGATTCTTTTTTGATTAATAACAAGATTCGTGCTTTTTATCCAGATCCTGGTACATATTTTGTTTTTAATAACGAGAAAATAAAGGTAGCGAAAGCAAAAGTAATTGACTTGGATCACAAAAAAGAGCCTGGAGTCGTAATAAAATACGATAAAAAAGAATTCATAGTTGCTTGCTCTAAAAATGCTTTAAGCATTGAAATTTTACAAAAACCAGGTAAAAAAATGATGTCTTATAAAGACTTTTATAACGGTAATCAAAAATTATTTTGTGAGAACGAAAAGATAAAATAATGAAACAAATTGAGCTTTCTGTTCATGAGTTAGTAGACTTTGTTTTAAGAAAAGGCGATATTGATTCTCGTTCTTTTAACTCGATGACGATGCAAGAAGGAACTAGAATTCATAACATTTATCAAAGCAAACAAGGCTCGAATTATCTAAAAGAATATCCTTTAAAAGGTATATTTTCTTATGAAGATTCTTTAATCTACTTAAGTGGAAGAAGCGATGGAATAATACTTGAAGAGGTGCCGATTATTGAAGAAATCAAATCAACTAATTGTGATTTAAACTCATTCTTTAAAGAAAATGAAGAATGGCATCTTGGTCAAGCTATATGTTATGGATATTTATATGCTATTGAAAAAGGCTTAGATAAGGTTAAAATTCGTTTAACTTATATTTCACAAGTAAACAACGATATTTTAAAAAAGAATTATTGTTATAAAACCGATGAATTGTTAACAAAAATTCATCAATATTTTGATGTTTACTTTCAGTTTGCACGCATTATTGAAACACGAAAAAATAGACGAAATGAAAGTTTAAGTGTGTTAAGATTTCCTTTTTCTAACGCTAGAGAAGGGCAAATGGAATTAATTGATTTTACAAAACAAGCTATAGAAAGCGCCGATTCTCGTTTTGCTGAAGCGAGTACTGGAATTGGAAAAACTATGGCCACAATTTTTTCGACATTATCATATTTAAAAGAAGATAAACTTGATAAAGTATTCTATTTATGTCCGAAAAATACGAATTTTGATAATGCGGCGAAAGCATTAGAAATATTAAATAAAGAAGGCTATTTATTATCATATACTGAGATTAGAGCACGTTCAAAAATGTGTCCTTATAAATTAGAGAAAACTTGTAATCCGGATGATTGTCCTTTGACAGTTGGCTATTACTCCAAACTAAAAGATGTTTTAAAAGATTGTTTAGTACACGAAAACTTGTTAAATAGTGAAATAATCGATAAATATGCGAAAAAATATGATGTATGTCCTTTTGAATTGTCTTTAGATTTTTCGGTATATACTGATTTTGTTGTTTGCGATTATAATTACGCGTTTCACCCAATTTCTTACCTAAGAAGATTTTTTGAAGTTCCTGATAAAACTTATCGTATTTTTGCTTTAGTCGATGAAGCACATAACCTTATTGATCGAGCAAGAGATATGTTTACGGTAACTTTTAGCGAAGAAGATTATAAAAACCTTAAAAAAGAGTTAAAAGGGCATCGAAATCCAGAAATCAATAAGATTTTAAGGAAAATCAATCAAGATTTACGTTTATTTAAGCAGTTTGAATTCAATGATCAACCAATAATTTTAGAACAATTGGATAGTAAATTTATTCAGCATATTACCAAGTTAAGAAGCGAAATGAACGTTTTAGAAACTGATAATCCAAAACTAAAACTTAAAAAAGGCAAAGATTTTCTAATTGATTTATATAAATTCATTGTAATTAACGATTTGTTAAATGATGGCTTTAAAATTATATTAGATAATAAATACGACAATTTAACTATTAAGTTATTTTGCATAGACCCATCTTCTTTTATTAATAAATCATTATTTCATTTTTTAGGCACTTTATTTTTTAGTGCAACATTAACCCCAATTGATTATTTTCAAAAAGTTAATTTAAACCGTGATGGTTTTAAGACAATATCGTTGCCTTCACCATTTAATCCAAATAACTTTTTTCTAATTATTAACGATAATATTTCAATTAAATATAAAGATAGGGATAAGACACTAGAAGAAGTGGCTAAAGAAATTAATATTTTTGTATCAAAAAAGGTTGGCAACTATTTAATATTTGTGCCTTCTTTTGAATATTCAAGAAAAATTGAAAAATATTTTATTAACGATAATAGATTTGTATTTCAAACCGCAACAATGACTAATAAAGATAAAGATGAATTTTTAGCTAATTTTAAAGAAAATCCTCAAGAAAGCCGAATTGGAGTTTGCGTAATTAGCGGTTCTTTTGCTGAAAGTATCGATTTAACTGGTGATAGACTAATAGGTGTAGTAATTGTTGGAGTCGGCTTACCACAAGTGAATTTTGAGAACAATTTAGTTAAGGACTTTTACATTCAAAAGGAAATGAATGGTTATGAATTTGCATATATGAATCCTGGAATTAATAAAGTTTTACAGGCCTTAGGTCGAGTAATTCGTACTCAAAATGATAAAGGAAGTGCTTTAATTATCGATTCACGATACGCTCAATCCCATTATTTTTCCATTTTAAAAGATAGATATAAAAATTATACAAAGATAAAGGATTCAAACGGGTTAATTAAGGCGTTAAATTCTTTTTATAAAAACTAAATTAATGATATACTTTTTTTCGTATGAAATACGATCAATCAAAAATAAGAAATTTTAGCGTTATAGCGCATATAGATCATGGGAAATCAACTCTATGTGACCGTATTTTAGAGTTAACCGATACTATAGAAAAAAGAGAAATGAAATCTCAAATCCTCGATGACATGGATCTTGAAAGAGAAAGAGGAATTACCATCAAATTAAACGCTGTTACTGTGAATTATCATGCTAAAGACGGTAATGACTATGTTTTTAATTTAATTGATACTCCTGGGCACGTCGACTTTACTTATGAAGTTAGTAGATCTTTAGCCGCTTGTGAAGGGGCTGTTTTAGTAATTGATGCAACACAAGGAGTTGAAGCACAAACATTAGCTAACATGTACTTAGCTATTGATAATAATCTTGAAATCGTTCCTGTCATTAATAAAATTGATTTAGCGAGTGCTAGAGTCGAAACATGTCGAGAAGAAATTACATCTAGAATCGGATTAGATGGTGAAAATGCTATTCCAGTAAGTGCTAAAACCGGCGATAATATTCGCGATGTTTTAGAAAGAATAGTTACTGATATACCTGCTCCTAGTGGTAGTAATGACGCTCCTTTAAAAGCGTTAATATTTGATTCCTATTATGATTCATATCGTGGTGTTGTCGTTTTAATTAGAATCAAAGAAGGTCAAGTAAAAGTCGGTGATAAGATTCATTTAATGCGTTCTGGAGCGGATTTTATGGTCACCGAACTTGGCTTAAGAACACCAAAAGAAGTGCCTGCAGATGCTTTATATTGTGGCGAAGTTGGTTATTTATGCGCACAAATTAAAGATATTAAAGAAGTACGAGTTGGTGATACTATAACTTCAAAAGAAAAACCTGCTTTATTACCATTGCCTGGTTATAAAAAAATCAACCCAATGGTTTATTGTGGTATTTATCCAACTGATTCTAAAAAATATGAAGATTTAAAAGAAGCTTTAGAAAAATTATCTTTAAATGATGCTTCTTTAAGATTTGAACCAGAAACTTCACAAGCCCTTGGCTTTGGCTTTAGATGTGGATTTTTAGGTCTTTTACATATGGATGTCATTCAAGAGAGGCTTGAAAGAGAATATGATTTAGACTTAATTTTAACTGCCCCAAGCGTTATCTATAAAGTTTGTTTAACAAGTGGTGAAATTTTTGAGTTATCTAATCCAAGTGAATTACCTGATTTAACGACTGTTTCACACATTGAAGAACCATTTGTTAAGGCGGAAATTATGATGCCAAAGGATTATATTGGCCCAGTTATGCAACTTTGTCAGGATAGAAGAGGTATATATAAAAATCTTGAATATTTTGATGAAACAAGAATGATTTTGACTTATGAAATGCCTTTAAGTGAAATTATTTTTAATTTCTTTGATAAGTTGAAATCTTATACAAAAGGTTATGCAAGTTTAGATTATGAATTTGCGGAATATAAAGAAAGTAATTTAACAAAGATGGACATCTTGTTAAATGGTGATGTAATTGACGCATTGAGTTCAATTGTTTATAAACCTTTTGCTTATAAAAGAGGACTTAAGATTGTTTCGAAATTAAAAGAAGTAATACCTCGTCAACAATTTGAAATCCCAGTTCAAGCTGCAATTAATGGCAAGGTTATTGCACGAGCTGATATTAAAGCAGTGCGAAAAGATGTTTTGGCTAAATGTTACGGCGGAGATATCACTAGAAAGAAGAAACTTCTTGAGAAACAAAAAGAAGGTAAAAAGAGAATGAAATCAATTGGATCTGTTGATGTTCCACAAGAAGCATTTATGTCATTATTGAGCATAGATGATGACGAAAGTAATTAATTTATATATTGGCTAGTGAATAATTAGTAGATAACTAGTATTAAATATTGTAAAAATATCTTGTTGTTTTATAATTAAATTATATTGAAAAGGGACAAATAATTTATGGCTGTAAATGAATATATCAAAAAATTCAGTAATGAAATTTACGCAACAAAAAACGACATTGTTAAGGCAATGAAAACACCTCTAGTTGATGGTATTTGGACACAAGTTTTAGAGTATAGAAGTGAATTTTATGAAGTCTTACCAATTACAAATTATGACGCTAATCGTTTTTCCGTTTGCCTAACTCCAACTATTTCAAAAAGACTTAATTCATTTGAAAGACGTTTGACTTCAATATTAAATCAATATTCAAGATTACAACGTAATTTGGCCAATGAATATTTCAAACATAAAGTCTATAAAAGAATTCTTCGTATCATTGCAAAAAAATACAAAATTGATACACAAGATACTGTTTTAGATGGAATAATTGATGGAACAATCACAAATAATTTGCCTGCTGATCAACTTATATTACAAAGATATTATTCTTGTCTTGCCGATATTGAAGAAAACTATCTTCAAGATATTGACGAAAATACAATTGGTGATTTTTATTCCAAATTGATGGGAACTGATGAATTAACCAGTTATTACCGTAAAAACGATACAGATAAATATAGCGGTTATGGAATTGGGAGAATTAGATTAGGAATTGCCCCTCAAAATATTGAGTTTGCTATTCAGCAATTAATTAAATTTATAAATTACGATAATCAAAGTTTAATCGTTAAAGCTGTTACAACTTTATATGATATTTACTATATTCGACCATTTGAAAATTATAGTGAAGAAATTGCAGTTTTAATGCTTAAGAAAGTCCTTGCTTATAACGATGTAAATGCAATAGCAGCATTACTTTGTTTTGAAACTTTGCTTGATAATAAGGAAGAATTAGAACAAAAGATTGGCGATTGTCAAAAATACACTGATTTAACTTATTTAATTACTTATGTTTTAAATAAGGTTGAACCATTAATTAATTTAATTGATGATGAAATCGTAGAATCCCAAAATTTAACAATTAAAAAAGAACTTTATCAAGCTGACGAACCAAAAGTTGAAGTTCAAAAAGAGCCTATTTTTAAAACTTCAGAGGTAACAGTAGAAATCCCTGTTGTAAATAAAGAAGAAATTCAAAAAGAGCCATTAACTAAAGAAGAGTTATCAACACCTTTAGATAAAGGCTTTAAAACAGAAGCTATTGAAACGCTTGAAAGTCTCCAAATTGAAAATGAGAAAAAAGAGAAGACTCCAGTGGTTGAAGAAACACCAGTTCATGAAGAAGTTGCTGCTAATAAAGAAACTCAAGTTGAAGAAACTTCTATTGAAAAAGGAAGAACTGAAGAAGAAGTTAAGGCCTATCAAAATCTTGTTAAGCCAGTTCAACCTACGATTAATGGCTCAGAAAAAGTTCATTTTTCTCAAAATATTGCCATTTCCAATGTCCCTACTGGCCTAACGGAAGAAGAGGCAACTAGACTTGAAACTCATCTTATGGAAATGAATCCAAATTTATCCCATGGTCAAGCTTACTTCTATGCTCGTCATTGTACAATTGGGATGAGTTATACTGTTGATCAATATAAAAAATGTGTTGGCTGTGCTTACGAAACAGCAAGAAGCAGTATGAACAACTTAGTTCTTTTAGGATATTATAAAAAGGAAATTTTAAAGAAAAAGTTTGTTTATATCCCAGTTAAAAGAAATTAGGAGATTAAATTTTTATGTTAGGAATGAGAATTTTGGCTGATTGGTTTAATGAACCATGGGCAATATTAATTTTTATAGTTTTAATTTTTGGTGTTTTAGCTTTAGGCGTTTTCTTATTATCTAAATTTGTTATTAATAAAAAAGACAAGGAAGAAAAGCCAGACGAAAATACCATTGCAAACGAAAATTTAAACCGCTATTTAGAAGAAGTAGATAATCCTGAAACTCAAAAGCAATTTGATGAGTACAATCAAGAAAACAAAGATAAATAGCCTTTACATTCACATTCCATTTTGTGATTCAATTTGTCCTTATTGTGACTTTACGAAGTTCATAAGTAAGGACATTTTTAAGTTTAATTATACATATCAGATTTGTAGAGATTTAAAAAATCTATATAAGTCTGGTTATCTTTTTAAAACTATATATATTGGTGGAGGCACACCAACATCTTTATCTTTGAAAGATTTAAGAAAAATATTAAAACTAACTAAACTTTTATTGGTTAAAAGGAATTATGAATTTACAATTGAAGCTAACCCTGAATCTCTTGATGAAGAAAAACTCCGCTTGTTCAAATCAAGCGGCGTAAATCGAATTTCAATCGGTATTCAAACATTTAACCCTAAGCTTTTAAAAATAATTAATAGGGATTATGGTGTTAATTATTTTGATTTAATCAAACTAGTTAAAAAATATATTACAAATATAAACGTAGATTTGATTTATGGATTACCTGGCGAAACAAAAGAAGATTTATTAAATGATTTAGACTCTTTCATCAAATTAGATATAAATCATATTTCTACTTATAGTTTATCGATTAATCCAATGTCTTTATTTTACGTTAAGAAAGTAAAAGAAGTGAGTGAGGATTTATCTAGAGAGTTTTATGATTTAATATTGAGTTTTCTTAGAAAACATGGTTTTGAAAGATATGAGATTAGTAATTTTTCTAAACCTGGATTTGAAAGTAAACACAATCTTACATATTGGAAGGATAATGAATATATTGGAATAGGCTGTGGTGCAAGTGGTTATTATTACCCAAGAAGATATAAAATGTCTTCTTCATTAACTGACTATATACGCGGAAGGAGGAATTACGAAGCTGAAATTGTACATAAAAAAGATAATATCGATTATTTTTTGATTTGTAATTTGCGACTAAAGAATGGATTTTCACCTGAAGAGTTTAAAAGTCGTTTTGGTTTTAATTTTGATAAAAAATACAGAAATATAATAAAACAGTATATTTCTAGTGGTTTTCTAGTAGTAAATAAGTACAAAATTTATTGTAGTGATGAAGGCTTAATTAAGTTAGATTTATTATTAAGAGATTTAGTTTAATTTTGTTAGCACTTTTATATTGACACTGCTAAATTTATATTTATAATTTAAGTAGCACTTAGGAATTGTGAGTGCTAGATGAGATTAGAAATGATGTTGACTAGAAAAGATAAACTATTAAAACTTATTGTCGAAGATTTCATTAAAACAGCAGAGCCAGTAGGCTCTAATTATTTGATCAAGAAATACGATCTTCCTATTTCGAGTGCGACTATTCGAAACGAAATGAATGCACTTGAAAAAGAAGGCTTACTTGAAAAGACGCATATTTCTAGTGGTAGAGTTCCTTCTACTAAAGGGTATGAGTATTACATCGAACATCTAAGAAACAATAAAATAGATGACAAGATGAAAAACGAGCTTAATAAAGTGTTTTCTAATTCAATTACTGTTGAAGAAATTTTGAAAGAAAGTTGCGAAATCTTAAGTCACATGACTAATCTTGCAAGTGTTGTCTTAGGTCCTAGCGCTGAAGAAGAGCACTTAGTTTCAATTCAATTAATACCTCTTTCTTTAAATTCCGTGACTGCAATATTTGTAACAGATCGTGGATATGTAGAAAACAAAACATTTACGATCACTTCGAAATATCGCGTTGATGATTTAAAGAAATGCATTGAAATTTTGAATGAGCGTTTAAAAGGAACCAGAATTAATGCACTTGTAGATAAATTAGAGAGTATAAAACCTATATTATCTGATTATATGAGTGATTATGCATATCTTTATAACGCTTTACTTAAGACTTTCTATGATTTTGCTTCATCAAGAAATGGAACATTTTATGGGAAAGAAAACTTATTAAAGCAACCTGAATTCAAAGATAATGCAAATGAACTTAAAAAACTATTTGATCTTTTCGAGAATCCAAGCGATCTTGAAAAAATCATTGATGAGGCTCAAAGCCGACTTCTTGTAAATGCAGGTGATGTTGAAGAGAAGTATAACGATGTTAGCGTCGTATCAAAGGATATAGCCGTTGATGGAGAAAAGATTGGTAAAATCGCTGTTATCGGTCCTACTAGAATGGATTATTCGAAAGTATTAAATAGTTTGGATTATATTGTAGATAGAATTATGGAGTGCTTATCAAATGACAATATTCAAGAAGAAAAAGGAGGGGAAGATGGAAGAGAATAAAGAAACCCTGAACGGAACTGAAGAAAATAAAGCTTCTTCAGAAAAAAAGGATGAAAAAAATCCTAAACAAGATGTGGAAGCAAAACTTGTAAAAGCTGAAGCTGATTGTGAACATTGGAAAAACGAATACTATAAAGCTTATGCCGATATGGCGAATCTAAGAAAAGATATTGAAAAAGATCATAAAGAGGCAATTAAATATCGTTTAGAAGGTTTTATAGATAAAATAGTTGGTATTCTTGATGCATTCGATATGGCATTCAAAGTAAAACCAACCACTGATGAAATGAAAAATTATCTCACTGGATTCCAATATGTACATAACACATTAATGAATGTACTTAACGAAGAAGGCGTGATAACTATTGAACCAAAAGTCGGTGATAAATTCGATGCGACTACTATGCATGCAGTTGAACTTGTAGAAGATGAAGGCGAAGAAAATATCGTTAAAGAAGTAACTTTAAAAGGATATAAACTTCACGATCACTTAATTAGAGCTGCGATGGTAGTAGTTAGCAAACATCCTTCAAGCGAAGAAAAGAAGGATGAAGTCAATAAAGACGAGAGCAAAGAAGAAATTAAGGCCTAAAGGAGGTAGAAATTATGGCAAAAGAAATTATTCTTGGTATAGATTTAGGTACAACCAACTCAGTTGTTAGTTATCTTCAAAGCGATGGAACTGTAAAAGTTATTCCAAACCCAGAAGGAACAATGACAACTCCTAGTGTTGTTGCTTTTAAAGCAAACGGTGAAACAATTGTTGGTAATGCTGCAAAAAGACAAGCTATTACTAATCCAGACACAGTTTCATCTATTAAAAGACATATGGGTAGTGACTACAAAGCCCATATTAATTGCATTAACAAAGATTTTACTCCACAAGAGATTTCCGCAAAGATTCTTGCTTATATGAAATCTTATGCTGAAGCAAATATTGGTCACGAAATCAAAAAAGCAGTTATTACATGTCCTGCTTACTTTAATGATGCTCAAAGACAAGCTACTAAAGATGCTGGAACAATTGCTGGATTAGATGTCGTTAGAATTATTAACGAACCTACAGCAGCAGCTCTTGCATATGGTCTTGGTAAAGATAAGAGTGAAAAAATTTGTGTTTTCGACCTTGGTGGAGGAACACTTGATGTATCTATCCTTGATATTGGTGATGGAACATTCGAAGTTGTTTCAACTGCCGGTGATAATAAACTTGGTGGTGATGACTGGGATAATGTTGTTGCTGATTGGATTAAGGCACAAATTAAAATTCAATTTGGACAAGACATTAATGACAAAATGGCTCTTCAAAGATATAAAGATGCTGCTGAAAAAGCTAAAATTGAACTTTCAAGTAGCTTAGAAACAACTATTTCCTTACCTTTCATTGGAATGGGTAAAAATGGTCCTATTAGTTTTGAAGCAACTTTAACAAGAGCTAAATTTGAAGAAATGACAAAACATCTTCTTGATAGATGCTTAACTCCATTAAATAAAGCTATCAGTGATGCTAAGATGACCTATAACGACATTAATGAAGTCTTGCTTATTGGTGGTTCAATTAGAATGCCTGCTGTCCAAGAATTAGTTAGCAGAGTAACTGGTAAAAAACCTAACTTAAGTGTTAATCCAGATGAAGCTGTTTCAATTGGTGCAGCATATCAAGGTGGTATTTTAAGTGGTGATGTTAAAGACGTTATTCTTCTTGATGTCACTCCATTAACTTTAGGTATTGAAACAATGGGTGGTGTTTTAACTCCATTAATTCCTAGAAATACAACCATTCCTACAACTAAGTCACAAATTTTCTCAACTGCAGCCGATAACCAACCAGCTGTTGACATCATGGTTTATCAAGGCGAAAGACCAATGGCTCACGATAACAAATTACTTGGTCACTTCCAATTAAGTGGTATTAAACCAGCTCCAAGAGGAACTCCAAGAATTGAAGTTACATTCAATATCGATGTTAATGGTATTGTTAAGGTTAGCGCAAAAGATCTTGATACACAAAAAGAACAAGAAATTACTATTTCAGGTTCAAATGGTCTTTCCAAAGAAGAAATCGATAGAATGGTTAGAGAAGCAGAAGCTAATAAAGAAAATGATGAAAAACGTAAAGGCGATATTGAACTTAAAAATAAAGCCGATGGATACATTGCTTCAATTGATCAAGCTTTAAGAGAAAAAGGTGATTCTATTGATCCAAAACAAAAAGAAGAAACTCAAAAACTTAGAGATGAGTTAAAGACAGCTCTTGATAACAATGATATGGAAACATTAAGAAACAAAATCAATGATTTAGAAAAAGCTGCTGCATTTATGCAACAACAACTAGCCAATGCTGGTGCTCAAAATGCAGGTCAACAAACTTATACTCAAGAAAGTAACACCGGTTCTGAATCTTCAAATAAAAAAGATGACGATGTAATCGATGCAGACTTCACTGATAAGAAGTAGTTTTCAGTAAAAATCAATTATTTTATAGGGAAGCTAATAACTTCCCTTTGCTACTATTAAGAGGTATAAGTAATGGCAACATCAAAAAGAGATTATTATGAAGTTCTTGGCGTAGATAAATCCGCAAGCCAAGATGATATTAAAAAAGCATATAGAAAATTGGCTAAAAAATACCATCCTGATAACAAAGAAACTGGTGATGCCGAAAAATTTAAAGAGTGTACAGAAGCTTTTAGTGTTTTAAATGACCCACAAAAGAGAAAAACTTATGATCAATTCGGTCAAGCTGCATTCGATCAAACAGCTGGTGGTGCTAATCCATTTAGCGGAAGTGGTTTTGAAGGTTTTAACTTTAACGGCGGTTCATTTGATGACTTAAATGATATCTTAAATAAGATGTTTGGTGGCTTTGGTGGTGGATTCGGTGGATTCTCATCTAGCTCATCCTCAACAAGAAGAGGTGGTCCTACAAGAGGCGATGATACCATGATGCGTATAAGAATTAACTTTATGGACGCTATCAATGGCAAAACCGTCACTATTCCATTAACTTATGACGAAAAGTGTGAATCTTGTAAAGGCACTGGCGCTTTACATGGTACCGAATATACTACCTGTCCAACATGTAATGGAAGAGGCCGTGTTTTAACTCAACAAAGAAGTATTTTTGGTATTATTCAACAAGAAACTGTTTGTCCTGATTGTCACGGAAGTGGTAAAAAAGTTAAAACTCCATGTCCTGATTGCGATGGAAAAGGCTATAAACATGTTAAAAAGGAAATTGAAGTTAAGATTCCTGCCGGAATTCAATCTGGCCAACAAATTAGAGTCCAAGGAAAAGGAGAAAGAGGCTTTAATGGCGGCGACAATGGCGATTTATATATTGAGGTAGTCGTTGCTAAGCACGATTTCTTCACTAGAGATGGAAATGATATACATATCAATATTCCTTTAGATTTCGTTGATGCTTGCTTAGGATGTACCATCACAGTTCCAACAGTATATGGAGAAAGCGAATTAAAAATCGCAGCAGGTACACAGCCAAATGACGTTTTATGCTTAAAGAATAAAGGTGTTAAAGATTTAAGAGGAAATGGCTATGGAAATGAGTATGTCCATGTCAATTTAAAAACACCAACTTATTTGAATAAAGATCAAAAGAAAGCTTTGGAAGATTTCAAGAAAGCAACATCTACTGGAGATTCTTTTTTCGATAAATTTAAAAGAGCATTTAAAAAATAAAGCTTAAAGTTTATACTAATAACACGAAGAGGATAAGTATGCCAAAGTGTAAATATTGCGGTGAGAATATAACTAAGTTTGATAAAGAAATTTGTCCTTTCTGTGGAGGAAAAAAGCCTTTAGAAGGAGTAGAATCCTATACAGTAGACATCACACAAACAATTAATACTGTAGACAAGAAAACTGTTGAGAATTACAAACAACATAGTAAATTGGTTAATTCGCTTTTATGTATGTTTTTTGGTATTTTTGGCGCAGATAGTTTTTATTTAGGACATTTTAAGTTAGGAATTAGTAGATTATTAGTAGGTTTGATATATATTATTTCCTTATTTTGCATTCTTTATTTTGCTGTGAATTTGGAAATTTTATATAGCTTGCTAATTAGTATTGGTTCTATTTTTGTTGTTTATTTTATTCTTGGCATTATCGGACTTTTCTTAAACAGTCGTAAAGATAGCAATGGAGCGTTTTTAAAATAATGCAAAGATATTTTGCGACTTTAGATAGTGATAAAAATATCGTCATTTCATCTGACGATATTTTTCATATAACAAAAGTCATGAGAATGAGTGTTGGCGATCAATTTGAAATTAATGTTGATGGCGAATTAAAAATTGCTAAATTAAGCTCAACGAATCCTTTTAAGTTTGAAGTTATAAAAGAGATTAATGAAAATCATGAATTGAATGGATATGTAAGGCTTTTATATTGCTTACCAAAAGGTGAAAAAACAGATCTTGTGATTCAAAAAGCAGTTGAGCTTGGGTGCAATGAAATTGTTCTTATTAATAGTGAACGTTCAATTGCAAAAATAACCGAAGATAAGAAAGCTAAAAAGCTTATTCGATTTAATAAAATTATTAAAGAAGCAAGTGAGCAATCTAAAAGAAGTAAATTGTGCAAGTTAACGGATGTAATTTCTTTTAATGAAATTGTGAATTATCCAGCTGATTTTTCATTAATCGCATATGAGAATACTCAATTTACAAGCAATGATTTAATTTCATTATTGCCTTCTTTAAAAGGAAAAACTATAAATGTTATTATCGGTGCTGAAGGCGGAATTTCAAAAAAAGAAATTGAGATAGCGACAAAGGCTGGCTACAAAGAAATTTCACTTGGCAAAAGGATTTTAAGAAGTGAAACTGCTTGTATTTTTATTCTATCGATTTTATCTTTATATTTAGACGAGTAATATGGGTGAAGTTTATAACATTTTAAAAAGAGAAAGAGATAAAAAAGGAATTTCAAATTGCAAAGAAATGATCTTTTTTCATAAATTTAGAGGAATTCTTAAAAGTAATCCCGTCTTTTTTAAATATTTAGAGATCGATAATGACTTTGATATTATAAAGGCTAATATCATAATTAAATCAATCATTAATAAAGATGAATTAGATAACATAATTAATGACATGTATGTTGCTAACGCAAATTTAAGTATTGAATCCATTAAAGATGACATTAAAGAAAGAATTAGTGATTTACCTTATATTGCTTACGACAATTTTAAAATTTATGTTCCTTTCTTTAATAAAGCGACTAATATTATTTATTCAAATGAAAGCGAAAAGATGTTTCAATATCCTTATGTAGAATTATATAAAAAATTTGAACCATTTTTTATTGATCCATTTGAAACCTATAATATCGATTTATATTCATCACTTTTTACTCAATTAGTTAAGATTTTAGAATCTGAAACAGCAGTAGCTTTTTATCATTATGATTTTAATGCTATTTTTATTATTAATAGACAAGGAACTTTAGACAATATAATTTACTTATTTGATAAGCATATGAAGAATCCTCATAAGTATAATATTATCGAAAAAGTTCGCCCTTTAGTTGAAGCTTATTTTAATAACGATTTAAGTTTATTTATATACCTATTGTATAAAAATGATTTAGTTAGTTATTATGTTTTTAGAAAGATTTGTAAAATATATCAAGTATGACCTTATTAATAGATTTTTTAGGATGTAAAGTAAATAGTTACGAAGTTGAAGCGGTTGGAGAGACTTTTTTAAAAAACGGTTTCTCTTTTTTTGACAAGAGTAAAGATAAAAGTCCAACTGTAATAATTATAAATACATGCGCTGTTACTCAAACTAGCGTTACCAAGGACCGCAAAATAATCAAAAGATACCGTAAACAATATCCTGAATCTGTCTTGGTAGTTATGGGTTGCTATGCTCAATTTGATTATAAAAACATTAGCGAAAATTTAGACGCTGATATTGTAGTTGGGACTTCAAATAGAGCAAAAGTATATGGCTTAGTTAATGATTTTTTAAAAAATCATAAAAAAATATTTTTAAATGATGAAAATAATTCGATTAAAACTTATGAAAGTATTTCTTTAACAAGGACTTACTTAACTACTAGAGCTTATGTAAAGATTCAAGATGGATGTAATAATTTTTGTTCATATTGTTTAATTCCTTACATCAGAGGACGCTCAAGAAGCAGAAAAAGAGAAGAAATTTTAAATGAAATTTCTTCTTTAATTAGCAATGGAGTTAAGGAAGTAGTTTTAACGGGCATTGATATGTCTAGTTATGGAATAGACTTAGAACCACAGGATACATTTAGTGATTTAATCGAAGCAATTCTTATTAACAATCCTAATTTATATCGTTTAAGAATTTCATCTTTAGAGATTAGTCAAATTGATGATAAATTTTTAGAATTATTAGCAAACTATCCAAATCTAGCTGATCATCTTCATATACCTCTACAAAGCGGTAGTGAGGCTGTTGTCAAAAGAATGAACCGCAAATATGATATTGATGGATTTGTAGATAAAGTAAATAAAATAAGAAAAATAAGGCCTTTGATTTCAATAACAACTGACGTAATCGTTGGTTTCCCTGGGGAGAATGAAGATAATTTTCTTGAAACATACAATTTTTGTAAAAGTATTCGTTTTAGCAAAATTCATGTTTTCCCATATTCGATTAGAAATGGAACCGTGGCAGCAAAATTTAAAGATCAAATTTCACCTGTTATTAAAAAAGAACGTGTTAATAGGTTATTAGAACTATCAAATAAACTCGAACTTGAGTATACTTCGATGTTCTTTGACAAAAATATTGAGTTCTTATTTGAAGATTATGTTAAAGAAGCAAAAGGATATAAAGGACATAGTTCAAATTATTTAGAATGCATCTTATCTAGCGATGAAAATTTAGAAAATTGCGTTAGAAAAGTTTTGTTTACAAAAGATAATTTTAAATATTTTTGACAGTGTAAAAATAAATTTTTGCGATAAATATCGTCTTTTTTGAGATATTTTATAAAATATCAAAAAATTATTTGACTTAGAGAATTTATAATTTATAATATTCAAGGTAAAGGAGCAAGAATAACATGGCAGTCCCATTCAGAAGAACTAGTAAAACTACAAAAAGAATGAGAAGAACACATTACAAACTTCACGTAAATGGTTTAAGTGTTTGCTCTCATTGTGGCGAATTAATTAAATCACATACAGTTTGCCCTAAATGTGGTTATTACGACGGAAAACAAATTATTAAGAAATAAAAAATCTCCATTAATATGGAGTTTTTTATTACTAAAATGATAGAATAATCACATGAATATAGGATTTTTAGGTTGTTCAAAAATTGGTGATAGCATTATCAAGGCTTTAAAAGCAAATTCTAATGTTACATTATATGGATGTGCTGCTCGCGATTTTAAAAAAGCAGAAGAATATAAAGAAAAATATGGCTTTAAGAAAGCTTACAATAGTTATGAAGAAATGGTTTTGGATCAAAATGTTGAATTCGTTTATATTTCGACTTTGATGTGTGATCATTATAAACATGCAAAATTATGTTTAACAAATGGAAAGCCATGTCTTGTCGAAAAAGCTTTTACAATGAATTCAAAAGAAGCAGAGGAATTGATTCGCCTTTCTAAACAAAAAAATCTATTTCTAGGCGAAGCAATTTGGACAAGATATATGCCATCAAGAAAAATGATTAATGAACTGATTGCTTCTGGAATCATTGGTAACGTTTATATGCTTTCAGCTAATCTATCTTATAAGATAGACGAAAAGGAAAGATTAATCAAAAAAGAGCTAGGCGGCGGAATATTACTAGATTGTGGCGTATATCCTATTAATTTTGCTTTTATGGTGTTAGGAAGCGATTACAAAGACGTAAAATCAACAATGATTTATAAAGGAAAAAGTGTTGAAGAAGTTTGTCTAATTAATCTATTTTATAAAAACGGAGTAGTTGCAAATTTATATACTTCCATGAACGGCAATTCTGACAGAAGTGGATTTGTTTATGGTACTGAAGGATACTTAAAAATAGATAACATTAATAACCCAAGTTTTATTGAAGTATATGGCAAAGTTAACGATTTTTCTAACGCAATGGAACTTAAAAATACTATACATATCCATGAAGATGTAAATGGCTATGAGTATCAGTTTTATGAAGCAATTTTAGCTATTAAATCAGGTATAAATGAACCTGTATCAATGCCTCATTCTGAAACATTAAAAGTTATGAAATTGATTGATAAAATTAAAAGTAGTAGTTATATAGTAAATAATTAGTAGATAATTAGGAGGAAATATATGCAATATAACAAATTTATCGATAACACATTATTAAAAGCTGACGCTAAAAAAGACGAAATCTTAGCTTTATGTGAGGAAAGCAAAAAGTTTGATTTTAAGTCAGTTTGTATTAATCCTGATTTTATTCCAGTTGCTAAAGGTGCTTTAATGGGAAGCGACGTTTTAATTTGTACAGTTATTGGCTTTCCACTCGGTAGCATGTCAACTAAGTCAAAAGCGTTTGAAGCTAAAGATGCTATTGAAATGGGTGCTGACGAAATCGATATGGTCATTAATATTAGTGCATTAAAAGACGGAAATTATGAATATGTTTTGAAAGATCTTGAAGCAGTTAGAGAGGCTACAAAAGGGCATACCTTAAAAGTAATCTTAGAATGCTGCTTACTTACAAAAAAAGAAATTGTCAAAGCATGTGAACTTTGTGTTAAAGCAAACGTTGATTTTGTTAAAACAAGCACTGGCTTTTCAAAATGGGGCGCAAAAGTAGAAGATGTCAAATTAATGCGTGAAACTGTCGGCCCTAAAATGGGAGTTAAAGCGGCTGGTGGAGTTAGAACTCACGAAGAAATGCTAGAAATGATTGAAAATGGTGCTACTAGAATCGGAACAAGTTCTGGTGCAAAATTGATGTAAAAAAACTTTATTTTCGTTTTTATTTTTGATAAACTTTTCGTTGCAAAGATTGGAGGTGAAAGTAAGATGTCTAAAGTAGTAGTTAGAGACGGTGAAACTCTTGATGAAGCATTAAGAAGATTTAAAAGACAAGTCAATAAGGCTGGCACTATCCAAGAATGCAGAAAAAGAGAATGTTTCTTAAAAAAGAATCTTAAGAGAAAACTTAAGAGCGAAAATGCTAGAAAAAAATATAGAAAAAAATTAAGATGCTGAAAATGCATCTTTTTTTAATTTTTCTTGAATAAACTCCTTTTTATTATTGAAAGGAGTTTTTATTTATGCGTTATTTTATTAAACAAATCGGTGAAAAAGACTGTGCATTAACATGTCTGAAAATGCTGCTAGCAATTGTTTATAAATCAAAGAAATTTCTTTTGTATCCTCAAAATGATATAGAAAAAACGTATTCTTTAGAAGAAATAATTGATATTGCTAGTAAAGAAGGCGTTAAATTATACGCTTTTAGATTTAAGAATAAGGAGGACTTATTAAAACAAGCTTGTTTACCTGTTTTAGTTCCAATAAAAAGTGGAAATACACTCCATATGGTTCTAATCAGAAAAATTAAGAAGGATAAACTTTTAATTTTCGATCCTGCTGATGAACCTAAATGGATTGATTTTTACGAATTTACGAAAAATTGGAATGGGGAGTGTTTAGAGGCGGCTGATATTAAGGGCTCATTATTTAAGCAAAAGAAGTATTCATTTATTTCCTGGCCATATAAAATTTGTGTTCCTTTATTTCAAATTCTTAGCTTTGCTTTTCTTATTTCAGCATTATTTTTTATTGATAAGAATTATTCATTTTTAATTCCATTATGCTTTTTAATAGCTTTTGTTATATTCGAATTCATTTATCGTACACTTTTAATTAACGAGATGAAAAGTTTCGACAATAAAGTATTAACAAACATTAACATCAGAGAAAGAAGTACCCTGAAAAGCAGATTTGTCGAGATGAATAATTTTAAAGTTCTATTAATTGGTGGTCCAATTCAAATAATTAATAGCGTAATTATCATAATTTTTGGAGCAATAATTTTATTTTTGAATAGCTATCTAAATTTAATTAATCTAATAGTTATTTCCATAATAGCTGCTGCTCTAACATTATTTGAAAAACGTTTCTACAAAAACACTAAGGCTGATATTTCTAATTATGAAAACAAAATACTCACTCTTAAAGAAGATGAAAATGGTAATTTGAAAGAAAAAATAGCCGAACTTCACAAAAAGACTTATAGTTTCGTTAATTTTATGAATCTTAAAAAAATGATCCTGATATTCTTGATTATTGTAATTTCGTTAATTTATTGTGCTTTCACTGATAATATTTCATTAAATTTCGTTTTGTTTCATACTTTTATTTATTATTACCTAGCTCAGAATGTTACAAAACTATTAGAATCAATAGAATCATTTAAGAAAAAACCTTATTATCTTTCTTTATATCAATACTATTCCAATTAAGCATGCGAAAAATAGCATACTTATCTTGTTTCATGATATAATAAGCACATGAAATTTGATATAAGTATTAACTCAACAATCGATACAAATATTGATGAATATATCGAACTTTATGAACGATTAATGGAAAAAACTTTCAAGGTTTTAAATATTGAACGTGATGCGATTGTTAGTGTGACTTTTGTAGATAAAGAGTTTATTCATGAACTTAATAGAAATTATCGTGGCATTGATCGTCCAACCGATGTAATTAGTTTTGCCTTTTTAGATGACAAAAACGAAATTATAAAAGGAGATGATTTACCACTTGATTTAGGTGAAATTTATATTTGCTATGATGTAGCTGATGAGAATCGAAAATCATATGGAAATTCGATAAAAAGAGAAATATGCTTTCTTTTCGTTCATGGCTTGCTACATTTACTAGGATATGACCACATGACTAAAGAAGAAGAGGAAATTATGTTTCCTCTTCAAGAAAAGATATTAGAAGGAGAACTTTCATGACAAAAGAAGAATTAGTATACGAAGCGATAGAAGCTCGTGATTTATCTTATTCACCTTATTCTAAATTTGCAGTTGGTGCAGCTTTATTAACTACAGATGGTGAAATATATCGCGGTGCCAACATTGAAAATGCTTCTTTTGGTTTAACAATGTGTGCTGAAAGAAATGCAATTTACAATGCTTATTGTCATGGAATAAGTCAAGATGATATTGAAGCTTTAGCGATTGTAGCAGATACTGAGTTACCTGTATCTCCATGTGGGGCATGCAGACAAGTTTTAAGTGAACTTTTTCCTCACGATAAAAAAATATATTTAGCAAATTTAAAAGGCGATATTAAAGAAACTACTGTCGATGAATTATTGCCTTATTCGTTTGATAGTGAAGACTTATGAAAAGCGGATTTGTTTCTTTAGTTGGTAGATCAAACGTTGGTAAATCTACCATTTTAAATGCGATTATTGGCAAAAAAATCTCGATAGTTACGCCAAAAAAGCAAACAACAAGAAATTCAATACAAGGCATTTACAACGATGAAGATTCACAAATTATCTTTATTGATACTCCTGGAATTCATAAGCCTATCAATGAACTAGGAGAAAAAATGGATAAGGCAAGTTATTCAGCAATTAGAGATTGTGATCTTGCTGTTTTAGTAGTAGATGCTAGTCGTAACTTTGGGGATGGTGACCAATTTTTATTTGACCATTTAAAGTTCGATTGTAAATTGATTATTGCCTTTAATAAAATCGATTTAACAAATATTGAACTTATAAATAAGTTGAAAGTAATGTATCAAAAGCACTATCAACCATTATCAATTGTTGAATTAAGTGCTATTGAAAAATTTGGAATCGATGATTTGATAAAGAAAATTAAAGAAAATCTAGAAGAAGGCCCTCAATATTATGATCTTGAGATGATCACTAATATGGATATCAAATTCCGTATTCAAGAAATAATTAGAGAAAAAATGCTTTTATTGCTAAAAGAAGAAGTTCCTCATTCGGTTGCAGTAATTTGTACGGAAATTGTAAGCGATGAATCACCAATAGAAGTATACGCAAAAATTATTGTCGAAAGAGATAGCCAAAAAGGGATTGTTATTGGGGCTAAGGGGAAGATGATAAAACGTATCGGAACATTAGCAAGAAAAGACATAGAGCAAATGATTGGAAGACACATAAATTTGCAATTAATGGTACAAGTAGTAGAAAATTGGCGCAATTCTAGTAGATTTCTAGTAGATAATTTGTAATCATTTTCAAACAATGGAATTGAAAAAAGGCATAATAATTAGTGCAAATCCATATAAAGATAAGAATTTAATATGCAATTTGCTTTTAGAAAACGAAATTATTTCATTTGAAGTTATATCATTTTTTAATAGCAAAAAAGGATATACAAACGATATTCAAATTTTAAATTATGGCGAATTTGAATTGTATAAAGGCCCAACAGCGTATTATAAATTAAAGAATTATAAGATTGAAAATTCGCTATATAATTTTGTTTATTCTGATAATGATTATTTGATAACATACGAATTTTTGAAAGAAGTGATATCAAAGGTTCCTCCTGTTGATGAGTTTTTTAAGTATTACAAATTAATCCAATTGACTTTAGATGAGCTCATTTCTGATAAAAATAAATATATATCATACTTAACTTTATTTATTTCTTTTTATTTAAGGTTTACAGGATATTCAATTATTAATGTTTTAGAGCAAGAAATTAATATGGTTTTAAATGATTATAAAAATGAATATGGGGAAATTATTAATAAAAATAGTGAAATTTATAATAATTTTCTAAATTTATATGAGAAACTTTTTAATGATAAGTATTTAATCGCTCTAGAATTTATAAAAAAATGTGATGAAAAGCTAATATTAATAGTTTTTAAGCGAATTTCATTAATTTTCGCCCAATTAAATAACATTAAAATTAATTCTTTAAGTTTTTTCTAAAGTACACTCATAGTGTGTTGACATCTTATTAAATTATTAAGATAATTTTTGTCGTGAGGTTGATGAATAATGGATAATAAATTTGATAAGGTTGTTACACATTTACAAACAACAGGATATGTTTTTCAAGGGTCACAAATATATGGTGGCCTTTCTAATACTTGGGACTATGGCCCTTTAGGCAGTGAATTAAAAAATAATTTACAACAATTATGGTGGAAAAAATTTGTCAGCGAATCACCAACAAATGTCGGGATAGATGCTGCAATTTTGATGAATCCAAAAGTTTGGGAAGCTACTGGTCATGTTACGACTTTTAACGATCCATTAATTGATTGTAAAGAATGTCGTGGCCGTTTTAGAGCGGATGATTTAGTTAAAGAGCAATATCCTGATGTCGATGTTAATGGAATGGATTTGAACGCTTTATCAGAATTTATAAAAACTCATCCGTTAAAATGTCCACAATGTGGCAAATCAAATTTTACCGACGTTAGACAATTTAACATGATGTTTAAAACACATATTGGTGTTACTGATGATTCAAAAAGTGTAGTTTATTTGCGTCCAGAAACAGCACAAGGTGTTTTTGTCAATTTTAAGAATGTTCAAAGAGCAACAAGAAGAAAATTGCCACTTGGTATAGCTAATGTCGGTAAATCGTTCAGAAACGAAATTACTCCAGGGAACTTTATTTTTAGAACTCGTGAATTTACACAAATGGAACTTGAATTTTTCTGTAAACCTGGAACCGATTTAGAATGGTTTAAATACTGGAAAGATTATTCCATTAGTTTTGTCGAGTCACTTGGAGTTAAAGCTGAAAATTTAAGATTTAGAGATCACGAACCAGAAGAACTTGCTTTTTATTCAAAGGCAACAACTGATATAGAATATAAATTCCCATTTGGCTGGGGCGAAATTTGGGGCATTGCTGATAGAACAGATTATGATTTAAAGCGCCATCAAGATTATAGTGGCGAAAGTCTAGATTATCTTGATCCTGAAACAAATGAAAAATACGTGCCATATTGTATCGAACCATCTCTTGGTTTAGATCGTTTATTCTTAATGATTGTTACTGACAGTTATGATGAAGAAGTCTTAGAAAATGGTGAAATTAGAAAAATTATGCATCTTAAACCATTCTTAGCTCCTTACAAGGCGGCAATTCTTCCTTTAAGTAAACAATTAAACGAGAAAGCAAAAGAAGTTTTTGACAACTTAATTCCTTATATTAATGTGAATTTTGACACTACTGGAAGTATAGGTAAAAGATATAGAAGAAATGATGAAATCGGAACTCCTTATTGTGTAACTATCGATTTTGATACTCTCAATGATGGATGTGTTACAGTTAGAGAAAGAGATTCAATGAAACAAGAAAGAATTAAAATTGAGGACTTACGTAATTATTTATTAGATAGAACATTTTATAAATGAGTGGAAGTTTAATTGATTTAGCTAACGACATATTACGAAATACAGATATTGTAGAAGTTATTTCGCATTACATTAAAGTAGAAAAGAAAGGTAGAAATTATTCTGCGCTTTGTCCTTTTCATAACGATACTTCCTTAGGGAACTTTTATGTGAACAAAGAAAAAGGCATTTTCAAATGTTTTGCGTGTGGATCTGGTGGTAATGCTATTAACTTTGTGCAAAAAATCGAGCATTGTTCTTACCAGGCTGCAGTTTTAAAAGTTGCTGAAATTATTGGTTATCGAGATACACGTTTAAATCAATATCAAATAATTGATAAAGTAGATCCAGAAACAAAGGCAATTCAAAATTGTTTAACTGAAATTGCAACTTTTTACGAAAACAGCTTATTCATGAGTGAAAATGGCAAAGATGCCTTAGGTTACTTGCATAAACGTGGTTTAACCGATGATATTATTCGTACATTTAAGATTGGATTTTCACAGGATAAAGGCGAAAACATAATTGAATTTTTAAAATCTAAAAATTATTCAATTAAAACCATCGCTGAAACTGGAATTATTCATTTAGAAAATGCTCCTTATCGCGATTTAAATGCTGGCAGAATTACTTTTGCGATTACCGATCGAAATAATCAAGTTGTTGGCTTTAGTTGCCGTAAGTTTAGAGAAGGCGATAATTCAGTAGCAAAATACATAAATACGTCATCTACGAAATTATTTAACAAAGGAAATTTACTTTATAATTACTACAATGCATTAAATGAGGCTAAAAAAGTCGGCTATGTTTACCTTCTTGAAGGCTTCATGGATGTCATTGCTTGTTATCGAGTAGGAATAAAATCAGCAATAGGCTTAATGGGTACAGCTTTATCAAAGGAAAACCTTCAATCACTAAGATATTTAAATTGTGAAATTAGACTTTGTCTTGATTTAGATGGTCCAGGCCAATTAAATATGCTAAAAATTGCTGATATATTATCTGAGTCGAACATATCCTTTCGTTTAGTAAACAATGATGTTTCTTTTAAAGAAAAAGATACTGATGAAATTTTAAAAAAATATGGTGATGAAAAGTTAAAAGAATATCTATCTAATTTGTTATCAAAAGGTGAGTGGTTATTAAATTATTATAAAAAAGAGTTGAATTTAAACACCCTTGAAGGGAAAAAGAAATTAGTTAACAACTTATTACCATTTTTATCAACGTTAAGTGATAGTTTAGAAATTGATTATTATATCAATCAATTAGTTAATTTAAGCGGTTATAACTACGATACAATTTATAAAGCATTAAAACATTACATCAAGCGTCTTGATAAGAAAGATTCTGAAACATTAAATGCCTTTGTGCAAGCAGAAAAATCAGAACCTCAAGTTGTCTTGAGTAGACTCCAATTAGCTGAGAAGCAGGTTCTTCGTTATATGCTTGAAAGCAAAGAGGTTATTGAAAAATATGATATCAAACTTGGCTATTTCTCAACTCCGATTTATAGAGAAATAGCCAATATTATTGCTGAATATACAACTCACTTAAAAGATGAGAAAGATTATAACATTAAAAACTTAATGGCTTTTATATCGAGTGAAGACTATAGAGGTAAAAATAAAGAAAAAGTATTATCTCAAATTACTGATATTGCTTTAGATAGTTATAACATACCACCTTATAGCGATGAACAGTTTAACGATTTAGTCGAAACTATTAATAGAGAAAGAGTAGAGAATCAAACGTTTGATGTTTATAAAAACTCTACTTTAAATAAGTCAGAACAAGAAAAAGCTGAATATGCTCGTACTTGTATTTCTAAATTAAAGTCTTTAATTGAAGAAGAAGATAAAAAAAGGAGGTCTTAATATGGAAAGAAAGACTAAAAAAAGTTCTAAAAATGAAAGTGTAAAGCTTAAAAAAGTGCATGAAGAAGATGAATTAAGTTTGGATGATTACACTCCAACAGATGAACATGACGATATGCTAACTCTTGATCAAATTATTAAAAAATTTGAAGAAGAGAACAAAGACACTAAGTTTATTGATCAAGATCAATTTTTTGATGAGACTTCATATTTAGACTTATCTGATAAAGATTATGAAAAAATCTTCGATCACTTCAAGGAATTAGGATATGAGGTAGCTGGTAGTAAAGATGATGATTTTGATAACGCTGATATGCCAGAAGACTTTAACGAAGAAGACCTTGAAAATGAAGATGATGATTTTGATGATTTTGACAATGAAGAGCAAAGTGCCGAAAGTAATCTTGACATCAATAATTTAGATAACATTGATTCTAGTGAAGTAAAAGTAAATGATAGTGTTAAGCAATATCTTAAGGAAATTGGTCGTGTCCCATTATTAAAACCAAAAGAAGAGACCGAACTTGCTAAACGTATTGCAGCCGGCGATAAAAAAGCTAAAGATCAATTGATTAACGCTAACTTAAGACTCGTTGTTTCAATTGCAAAGCACTATATCGGAAGAGGCATGCAATTCCTTGATTTAATTTCTGAAGGAAATTTAGGTCTTATTAAAGCTGTTGAAAAATTCGATTACAAAAAAGGTTTTAAATTTTCAACCTATGCAACTTGGTGGATTAGACAAGCTATCACAAGAGCAATTGCTGACCAAGCAAGAACAATCAGAATTCCAGTTCATATGGTCGAAACAATTAATAAAATAACAAGGGTTCAAAGACAACTTGTACAAGAGTTAGGAAGAGAACCAACAGCAGAAGAAATTTCGAAAAAAATGGATGGGACAATTAGCCCAGACCGTATTAGAGAAATTACAACTCTTGCATTAGAACCTGTTTCACTTGAAAGCCCAATTGGTGAAGAAGATGATAGCCACTTAGGAGATTTTGTTGAAGATAAAGAAAGTGTTTCTCCAACAGAATATACAAGAAAATCAATGAATCGTGACGCATTATTTAGTGTAATGAACGATTTAACAGATCGTGAAGAGAGAGTTTTGCGTTTAAGATATGGCTTAGACGACAATAGACCAAGAACTTTAGAGGAAGTAGGTAAAGAATTTGGTGTCACAAGAGAAAGAATTAGACAAATCGAGGCAAAAGCAATTCGTAAGTTAAGACACCCTACAAGAACTAAAAAACTTGACGATTTACATTAATCATTTATGATTTCTAATCGTTTAAATCAAATAGTGAATTTTATTAAAGATGACCATGATGTCGCTGATATTGGCAGCGACCATGGTCTTCTTTTAGTTCTTTTAAACGAACGTAATTTTCCTAATAAAGTACTTGGTGTCGAGAACAAAATTGGCCCATATAAAAATCTAGAACGAACAATTAAATCGATAAATAAGCCAAATTTTAGTTCTAATTTATCTAGTGGACTCGACAATGTATCCAAAGATTACCAGACAATTGTTATAGCTGGAATGGGATTTAACAATATTAAAGAAATAGTTTTAAGGGATATTGATAAGGGGAATTATAGAGAAACTTTTATTATAGACTCTCATACAAACCAAGATGAAGTTAGAACATTTTTCTATAATTTAGGATACAAAGTTGATGATGAAATGATAATTTATGAAGATTCTATTTATTATGACATTATCAGGTTCTCGTTAAATAGAATTAAGATTAATTACAATAGTTTAGAACTTGAATTTGGCCCATTTAACTTAAAAAATAAGCCAGTTGCTTTCATTAATATGTGTAACGAGAAAATTAATAAACTGAAATATGTTTTAGCACAAATTAGTGATGAAGCCAAAAAAAGTGAAATCAAAGAAAAAATAATCAAGTTGGAGGAAATTGTAGATGAAAACTAAAATACTTCTTAAAAAGTTAGCTCGATATTTTCCAAAGCCTCTAGCAGAAAGTTATGACCATGTTGGTTTACAATGTGGCAGGATCAAAGAAGAGACAAATACAATTTTACTTTGCCTTGATTATGATGAAGGGGTTTATCAATACATTATTGATAATCATCTAGAAAATAAGATCGATATGATTATTTCACATCATCCTTTTATCTTTGGAACAAGAGCAAAAGTCTTGAAAAAAGATCCATTAAAAAAAGTTTTATATGAAAAAACATTAGCGCTTAACATTCCTGTTTATAGCTATCACACTAATTTTGATGGTGGTAAAGAAGGAATGAATGATGCTTTAACACGTGAATTAGGATTAATAAACATTGTTAAACTTGAAAGCGAGCCAATGGCAAGAGGCGGAGAATTGATAGAGGCAATGGAAATTCATGACTTTGCGAAATATGCTATGAAAAAACTTAATGTAAATTATGGATTATTAATTAATGAAGGCAAAACTATTATAAAAAAAGTAGCTATCATCGGCGGTGGCGGATGGAGTAGCTACTTAAACGCTAAAGATGAAGGTTATGATGTTTTTGTTAGCGGAGATATTCCTCATCATGGCAGAAGAGGTGTTGTCGCTAACAAATACAATTATTTAGATTTGCCTCACGAAATCGAGAAAATATTCATGAAGCAATTTAAAAAAGTATTGTTATCTATAAATTCTGAATTACAGATTTTGACGATTGATCAAGAAGATCTCCCTGAATTCCTTTGTATCTGAAGTAATTGAAGATAGATTCGATATTCCTTCTTGAAACACTTCCATCTGAAGTTAAATAAATCTTTTTATCATTCTTAATATTCAAGCGAATAGCTTCTTGAACGTTAGAAATTGTTGCATAATATATGCTTTTAGTATTTAAATGGTAGTATTCTAGTATATATTTATCAGATTTTTTAGTTGTACTAGCGATTAATAAAACATCATTATCTTTTAATTTTTCCAAGAGTAGTTTTTTCTTTTCAAAGTTTTCATCACTTAATTCGTGGTTAATTGTTGCCTTTGGCAAATAGTTTTTGATTTTGTGAAGAGCTAAAGAAAGAGTATCATTAGCTATTTCGCTTTGATAAATAATTTGAGTGCCTTTTTTATTATATTTGTTACTCAAAATAGCGTTGTTGGCATTTGAATCTGAAGCTAAATCATAAAATAAAAATTTATGATTGGTAGCAGCAGCAAGATAATTCTCTTCTATTGTATTTAAATTACCTACAAAAATTACTTTGTGCCCGAAACGAGATTTTTTGATTAATTTTTTTCTTTCAATAGTTGATGGAGAAGTTGCGTCAAAATATAAAATTTTTCTTCTTTCCATTATTTTGAAAAGCTTGTCCTCGGTTCCGTAAGGAGAAGTAATGACTAAAATTTCGGGATCAACACTCTTTAGGTAGTCTTCAAAGCCTTCATAAGGAATGTCAACAATACTAATTCCTAACTTGCTTAATTCAACCTTAACTTGTTCGCCGTTTAAGACACCTCCAAGCAAAACTATTTGAGATTTTGGAAATGAAAAACGAGCTTTAGTAGCAACGTCTAATAAATTACTTAATGTTTTAGAATAACCACATGGTTCAATAATTTCGATATTCATGGAATTATTTTAACATTTATAATGAAAAAATGGGATAAATTATATAAAATTACCTCATGCTATTTAAATCTTTTAATTTAAAAACTGAACTTATTGATATTTTAGAGAAATTAGGGTACACCAATTTGACAAAAATACAAGAAATTGTCATACCTAAATCTTTAAAGGGCGAAAATATTATCGCCAAAAGTGAAACAGGCAGTGGCAAAACTCATGCTTTTTTAGTGCCTATAATTAATAACATTGTGGCTAGTGGAAAAATTCAAGCTATCATTGTTTCGCCAACCAAAGAGTTAGCTAAGCAAACATACGATTTTGCTATGCAAATATTGACCAACGATTATTATAGCTGTGTCAAATGCAAACTTTTTAGTGGTGGGGAAGATAGTTTAAAAGACATTAGATCTTTTTATAATGGCGCCGATATTATTGTTGCCACACCAGGAAAACTTAATTTTTTATTAAGCAAAAATGACCTTGATTTATCTGCTTTAAGAACTATTGTTTTAGATGAAGCTGATATGCTGATTGATCGTACTTTTATTGAGGACATCGATAAGATTTTTTCAAAAATCAGTAAAGACAAAGTGCAAATTGAAGTTTTTAGTGCAACTATTTCAAATAATGTAAACGATTTTTTAAGAAAGTATATCTCTCCAGACTATTTATTAACAGCAAGTGAGGATAATAAAGCATCTAAAACTGTTACACATTATTTTATTAACACAAAACATCAAGATAAGTATGAATTACTACTAAAATTTATAGAAATAAAAAATCCGTATCTTTTATTTATCTTTGGTAACTCAAAAACTGAAGCTAAAAAAATCTATGAATATTTAGCCGAACATAAATTTAGATGTGGGTTTATCAGCGGCGAATTAGAAAAGCGCGAAAGAAAATCAATGCTTAGACGTATTAAAAACGATGAATTTAGAATTGTTGTTTGTACAGATCTTGCATCAAGGGGAATTGATATTGAAGACGTTAGCGATGTTTTGAATTTTAATATCCCTAATAATTTAGAATACTATTATCACAGAGCTGGAAGAACAGGTAGAATTGGCAAAAGCGGTAATTGTTATTCTTTTTATGACAACGACAATTTAACTTTGCCATTCAAACTTTTAAATGAAGGTCTTAATGTTGAATACCTTAAGTTCAGCAATGATGAATTAGTCAAAGACTCTCCTTTAGATAAAAAATCGTCTTTTAAGCACAAGTCAAAAACAAACGATGATTTAGAAAAAGAAATCAAAAAAGCAAAACATATGGCCATGTCAAAGAATGTTAAGCCTGGCTACAAAAAGAAAGTTAAAAATGCTATTGATAAAGTTAAAAGAAAACATAGAAGAGAAGTAATTCGTAAAGATATTCGTCGACAAAGAGTTGAGAGATACAAAAAAGCAGCAGCAGAAGAGTAAATATGGCTAGAAAAGTTGGCTTATTAGAACACAAATTTTCTTTTCGACTTTTTAAAACTTCTTTAATTAATGCTAACTTTTATAGTCTTGATATGCTTTGCTTTTATAAAGATGTTATTGCTCCATATACGCAAAAAGTCTTGCATAGAAAGCTGTCCCAAAGAGAAATTATAGACGAACTTTTAAAAGTTGGACGGGCTACTAATCAAATTTATATCAATATTGATCGTATATTTGAAAATTCTCATAAATTGGATTATTTAAATGATTATAGTAGTAAATTAGTAGTTTATAAGTATATAAATAGTATATATCGAGTAGTTAATAACTATTTCATTTCGTATAATAAAGATAATATTTCGTCTATTTTAGGAAAAATTATAAATTTAGTAGACGATTATAAATTTGAATTGAAAGACAAGAATATTTTTATTATTGTTTCAAGCATTGATGCATATAATATCGAATTTATAAACGATTCATTGAAACCTTTTGTTGGAGAATTTAAGTGTAGAGGCTTATCTCTAAATTATTCTTTAGGACTAGATGTAGCTTCTTTAAAAACCATATCCACAAAAAGCTTCGATAATGTTTTTAAAGTTAAGTCAATTTTTAAAAATTTAATCATAACAGGGATTGAATCGTTTAATGATATTCACGCTAATCCATTTAGAAAGCACGAGGGCGCTTTAATAGATTGCTTCGTAAATTTTTTAAATTTAGAAGAAATCAAAACATTGCCTATTTTTGTTGAGTGTCCTAAAAAAGAACCATTAAAGTTATTTGCTTTAATATCATCAACTTTAAAAAAAGATGTAATAACAAAAGATGATATTTATAACGATTTAAAAATTATCGATTAATAAAAACAATTCTTTTAATACGTCTTTTTCTGAAACCGTCTTTAATATCTTGCCTTTAGAGAAAATTTGGAATAAGCCATTGCCGCCGGCAATTCCAATATCTGCGCTTTTTCCTTCACCAATACCATTAACAATGCAACCCATAACAGCAACAGTGATATATTTTTTGTTTTTAATTAAATAATTAAGTATTTCATCTGCGATTTTTGAAGTATTCTGAACCATACAACGACCACATGTTGGGCAAGTAATGATGGTTGGATAGTTTTCGTATAAACCTAAATCATGTAGTAGACGTACGCATGTTTTTATTTCTTTTTGTGGATTATGTGTTAAAGAAATACGCATTGTAGAGCCAATGCCTTCTAAAATTAGTGGTGAAAGTGCACTAACTGATCTAATAATACCTATTTCATCATAGCCGCTTTCAGTTACACCAATGTGAAGAGGATATTTGGTTGATTCGCTCATTAAACGATAAGCTTTAATAGTAAGTAGTGCATTTGATGCTTTTACACTAATAACTAATTTAGTGAAACCATAATCTTCAAACTTTTTAATATATCTTTTTGCACTTAAAACAAGTTTTTCCTCTTCTTTCAGGTCAGTATCTATCAGGTCTTTTTCTAAAGAACCTTTATTAACGCCAATTCTAATCGCAATATCGTATTTTTTTGCAACATCAATTAATTCTTTTAATTTTTCATCGCTGCCGATATTACCAGGATTAATTCTAATTTTATCTGCTCCGTTTTCTATAGCAAGAATACCAAGTTTATAATCGAAATGAATATCAGCAACAAGTGGAATTGATATTCTTTTTTTAATCTCTTTGATAGCTAAAGCGTCATCTTTATCTAATACGCTTACGCGCATCATTTGGGCTCCTAATGAAGCACATTCATTAATCTGTTTTGAAACTTCATCAACATTTGAAGTTTTGATATCACACATTGATTGAATAACAATTGAATTGTTACCACCGATTTGAATATTACCAATTTTTACAGGTATAGTTTGTTCTCTTTTATTCATAGTATTTTCATTATAAAACATATTTGTTGTTTGGTTATACCGAAATAAACTTTAAATAGGAATAAAAGCAATGTTATTTTATTTTGTTTTAATCGGATTAATATATTCTGCGACTACAAAAAAGATAGAAAGAGGCTTGCAAATGTGATAAAATCACGTATGCATTAGCGAAAGGAGTTTATTATGCGTGATAACATTATTTTAAAGTGTACAGTATGTGGTGAAGAACAATACATTACTTCAAAAAATAAGAAAAACAATCCGGATAGAATTGAGAAGAAAAAATATTGCCCACATTGTCAAAAAGTACAAGTTTTCAAAGAAAAGAAATAAGCTAAACTTTAAAATCTATGATTAAAACTTTTAGATTTGACACTGATAGACAAGAATTTACCGCCAACACATATGTTGTAGGCGAAAAAGGCGGTAGATGTGTTGTTATTGATTTGGGTTCAACGCAAGATAGGGTTATCGAATTTATTAAAGAAAACTTTACTTCTTGCTCCGGAATTTTATTAACACACGGACATTACGACCATATCAGAGGCATTCGAAAGTTTTTAAACACTTTTTCCTGTACTGTATTTGTTCATCAAGATGACCAAGAGTTATTAGAAGATCCAAAGCTTAATTTAACGCATTTTCAACCTGAAGAAGATGATATCTCACTTAATTTAAGTAATATTTATTTATGTGATGATGAAGATGAAATCGATTTTAAAAATGGATACATCTTCAAAGTAATATCAACACCTTTTCATACGAATGGTAGCGTTTGCTTTCTATGCGAAAAAGAAAATGCTTTATTTAGTGGTGATACCTTGTTTAAGGGGTCTATCGGAAGAACTGATTTAACAAAAGGTAATGAAAGATTAGTTGTTTCATCTTTATCTAAGCTATTAGGCTTAAAAGATGATTTAAAAATCTATCCAGGTCATGGCGATGAAACGACTCTCAAAAAAGAAAAAGAAACTAATCCATATTTATTAAACATAGAAAGGAAATAAAAAATGAACGTTACAGAATTAAGACCAGGCAATTATTTTGAAGAAGATGGCAACTTATATTACGTTATTGACATTTTATTAAACAAAACAGCCATGAGAAAAATGGTTGCTAAAGTAAAAGTTAAAAACGTTAGAACAGGTGCTATTACTGAATTAAGTGCTAATAGCGGTTACCAAGTTGAAACAGTCAGATTAGATAAAAAGAAAATGAATTATCTATATGACAATGGTGATTTCTTAGTCTTTATGGACAATGAGACTTATGAACAAGTCGAAATTCCAAAGGCTAGACTTGAATGGGAAATTAAATTCTTAAAAGAAAATCAAGAAGTTGAAATTACTTCTTATGAAGATGAAATTTTAGGAATAAACCTTCCAGCAAAAGTAACTTTAAAAATTACTCACTGTGAACCAGCTGTAAGAGGTGATACTGTTAATAAAGCTATGAAAGATGCAACAGTTGAAACCGGACTTAAGATTAGAGTTCCTTTATTCATTAATGAAGGTGATGACGTCTTGGTTAGAACAGATACTGGCGATTACGACGGTAGAGCTTAATCAGGTAAGCTAAATGGTTGAAGTTTGGTTAGTAGTTGTACTTTGCATTGTTTGTGCATTAGCAGGACTTGTTGGAGGATATTTCTTAGCTCGTTATGTTTTCAAAAAACAGCTTGAGAAAAATCCACCAATTAATGAAAACATGATTCGTGCTTTATATATGCAAATGGGTAGAAAACCAAGCGAAGCACAAATCAGACAAATCATGAACTCAGTTAACAAACAAAAGAAGTAGTTACAAAAAAAGTCAATGAAAAATGCGATAGTAATCGCATTTTTTTATATTCAAAAATAATTTCTGGAGTTTTCCACATCTACTAGAAATGTACTAATTATCTACTAATTATTATTTCATCCAATGAATTTTATTCTCTTCGCCTTTTTTAAGTTTGATTAAGTTTGTTCTATGTTTAAATACTAATAATGCATAACCTAATGTAAAAATTATAGGCATATATATAGAAACATGAGGGCCAAATTCAGAGAACATTAAATAGCCTGAAACTGTAGGTCCACAAGTTGCAAATATGATATATACAATCCATGAGAATAAAGTAATACATCCAGTTGTGATAATAGATGTAATAGAAACAATTTTAGTTTTCTTTAAACAAATGAAGAATATTGAGGCAAAAATTGGAATAGCTGTCCAAGATATTGCAAGAATAGAACCAGCAAAAGTAGAAACAATTTTTCCACCTTTAAATCTTAAAAAGCAACTATAGGCATGTCCAATCATACAGCCGAAAGCTACAAGATAATATGTTAATTCAGCAAGTGTGTTACCTTGTCCAAAAGCGTTATATGAGCGATCATCACCAAGCATTAAATTTACGACTGGTTCACAATATGTAAATATCACAAATATTACTAAAACAGGAATTATCACTTTGAAAAAATCAAGAGCCATTGTAGCAACACCAGCGCCTTTAGAAATTGAACGTCCTACATTAGTGCCCCCAGGATTATGACTTCCATAATCACGTGGATCTTTATGATAGAATAAGCGACTGATAATAACACTATTTGGGATACTTCCAAATAAGTAACCGAGAATAAAGCAACCAATAAGTATCAAGCTTCGATATAAAATTTCCATAAATTTATTTTACTACACGGATTTTTAAAAATGATATGTCTTTTAAAATGTAAGCGGTTGCATAAATCTAAGTTTATATTTGTCAGTTTGCCTCGAGCCCTTTATTTTTTAATGAAATTAACCAAATTTTTTGGTAAAATTAGCAAAGTTGATTATGAGTAATTATGATGCAAGCAATATAGAATTATTATCTGGTCTTGAAGGTGTAAGAAAAAGACCAGCCATGTATATTGGAAGTACCAATAGCATGGGTTTACACCATTTAGTTTGGGAAATTGTTGACAACGCAGTTGATGAAGCGTTAAACGGCTTTGGTAACAAAATTACCGTTACCTTACATAAAGACGGTTCAGTTTCTGTACAAGATGAAGGTAGAGGCATACCTTGTGATGTTCATAAGCAAACTAAAGTACCAGCTATTCAATTAATTTTTTCCACTCTTCATAGTGGTGGAAAATTTAACGATACAGCTTATAAATCTTCAGCTGGTTTACATGGTGTTGGTAGCAGTGTTACAAACGCTTTAAGTGTTTTTTGTGATATCACAGTTTATAAAGACAATAAAATCTATCATATTCGTTTTGAAAACGGTGGAAAACTTAAAACACCACTTGAAGTTTTAGGAAACACCATGAAACATGGTACTTTGGTTACCTTTAAACCTGACCCTACAATTTTTTCAACCACAGAATTTAATTACGATAGAATTGCTTCACATTTACAAGAAAGTGCATTTCTTCTTAAGAAAGTTCGTTTTATTTTAATTGATGAAAGAAATGGAAACCGTGATGAATTTTATTATGAAAATGGTTTAAAAGAATACGTTGAAGAAATGAATCAAAACAAGACGCCTATTGGTCCTGTTGTTGATTTTAGTGAAGATTCAAACAATATTTTTGCAGAGGTTGCAATCCAATATTGTTATAACGACTATAACGAGACAATTAGAAGCTATGTTAACAATGTTCATACAGCTGATGGTGGTACTCATGAAGTTGGTTTTAAAATTGGTATTACAAGAGCAGTTAATGAATATGCCGAAAATAATAGCTTATTAAGAAGCAAAGCCAAACTTGATGGAAGCGATATTAGAGAAGGTTTAACAGCAGTTATATCATTAAGACTTCCAGAATCCATCCTTGAATTTGAAGGTCAAACAAAAGGTAAACTAGGCACTCAACTTGCTCAAAACTTTGTTTCAAACCTTGTTTATACTAAATTTTCTTATTATTTAAACGAAAATAAAGAATTTGCTGTTCGTCTTGTCAAAAAATGTCAAGATTCAATGAATGCTCGTCTTGCAGCTAGAAAAGCAAAAGATGAAGCTCGTACAAAGAAAAAGAGTAAAGATTCAATTATTTTAAGTGATAAATTAACTCCTGCACAAAGTAAGGATTATGATAAAAACGAATTGTTTATTGTTGAAGGTGATTCAGCAGGTGGTAGTGCAAAAAAAGGAAGAGATCCAAAATTCCAAGCTATCCTTCCTTTAAGAGGTAAACCATTAAATACTGATAGTTTAACAATGGAAAAAATTGTTCAAAACCAAGAATTTGCAACTATCATAAATACAATCGGTGCTGGTGTTGGTCAAAATTTTGATGTTAGCGAATCTCATTATGGAAAAATTATCATTATGAGTGATGCTGATACCGATGGCGCCCATATTCAAACACTTTTATTAACTTTCTTTTATAACAACATGAGATCTTTAATTACTGAAGGTAAAGTTTATATTGCAGTACCTCCTTTATATCGTATTTATAAAGTTGATAGTAAAGGAAAAACAACCGAAACATATGCCTGGGATGATAAAGGCTTAGAAGAAGGCAAAAAGAAAATAGGTGCTGGATACAAAGTTTCACGTTATAAAGGTCTTGGTGAAATGAGTCCAAAACAACTTAAAGAAACTACTATGGATCCAAAAAATCGACTTTTAGTCCAAGTTAATATTGGTGATCCTTTGTCTGTAGAGAACAAAGTCGCTGTTTTAATGGGAAAAGATGCCGACAAACGTAAAAAATGGTTAGAACAAAACGTTGATTTTAACGAAGAAGATAGCTTTATCAAGGAGGTAAAACATTAATATGGCTAAAAAAGTACAAGAAGAATTAGCTCCAGAAAATATTAGTGTTGAATCTCTTGATTCAATCATGGGTGATAAATATGCTGTTTATGCTAAATACGTCATTCAAGATCGTGCTATTCCTGATGTTAGAGACGGCTTAAAACCAGTCCAAAGAAGAATTATCTATTCCATGTATCAAAATGGAAATACTTATGATAAACAAACTAAAAAATGTGCAAAAATTGTCGGTGATGTCATGGGACGTTTCCATCCACATGGCGACTCTTCGATTTATGAAGCTTTAGTTAGAATGTCTCAACCTTGGAAAATGTCTGAACCTTTAGTAATTTTCCAAGGAAACAATGGTTCAATTGATAACGACCCAGCGGCTGCTTATCGTTACACAGAAGCTAAACTTAATGAATTTAGTGAAAATTTGATTAGTGATATCGATAAAAATACTGTCGATATGACTTTAAACTTTGATGATACTGAGTTTGAGCCTGTTGTTTTACCATGTCGTTTTCCAAATTTATATGTAAATGGTAGTGATGGTATTGCTGTTGCAATTGCAACTCAAATTCCACCTCACAACTTAACTGAGATTTGTGATGCAGTTATTTATCGTATTCAACACCCAAATTGTGAGCTTGACGAACTTTTAGAGATTGTTAAGGCCCCTGATTTTCCAACTGGCGGAATTATTTATAAATCACAAGGTATTCGAGATATTTATGAAACCGGTAGAGGAAAGATTGAAATTGCTTCAAAATTGAGAGTCGATACATCAAATAAAAATTATAACGAAATTATCATCACTCAAATTCCTTATGGAGTTGTTAAACAAAGTCTTGTTTTTAGTATTGATAAAATCAAAAAATCTCATGAAATCGATGGTATAAATGAAGTTAAAGATTTATCTACTGGTGATGAAATTGAAATTGTCATCGAAACCAAAAAAGAAGTAGATCCTCAAATTATCATTGCTTATTTGATGAATAAAACTCAACTTAAGGTTTCCTATTCTTCAAATATTGTCGCAATTTGTGATAAACACCCAAGAACATTATCTTTAATTAGTTATTTAGACTATTATATTGAGTTCCAAGTTGATGTAATAACACGAAGAACTCAATTCCTTTTAAAGAAGGCCAAAGATAGACTTCATATTGTAGAAGGTTTAATTAAGGCTATTAGCATTATTAACGAAGTCGTTCAACTTATTAGAAAAAGTAAAGATAAAGCTGATGCTAAACTTAATCTTCAAAATACTTTTGGGTTCACAGAACCTCAATCTGAAGCAATCGTCACAATGAGACTTTATAAGTTAACTAATACTGACGTTACTATCTATGTTGCCGAAAAAGAGAATTTAATTAATCAAATAAATGATTACGAGGAAATTCTTGCTAATCCAAATAAGCTTAAAAAAGTTATTATTAATGACTTAAAAGCCATTGTTAAGCAATTTGGTCAACCTCGTAGATCTTCAATCGAAGAAAAAGAAGAAGAAGTTCAAATTGATAAGCGTGACTTAATCGCTAAAGAAGACGTTTATGTTGTTGTAACACGTGATGGCTATATAAAAAGAAGTAGCCTAAAGAGTTATAAATCATCTAATGGAGCTCTTCCTGGTGTAAAAGTTAATGACGCAATCGTGATGGCTTCAATTGTTAATACCGTTGATTACGTACTTTGCTTTACAAATAAAGGTAATTATATTCTCTTACCTGTCCATGAAATACTTGAAGGAAAATGGAAAGATGAAGGAAAACATGTCAATTACATCTGTAATTTGCCATTAAAAGAAAGCATTATTAAATGTATTGCAATTAAAGACTTCAATATTGGCGTATCAATTTGTTCTGTTTCCAAACTAGGGCAAATAAAGAAAACGCCATTAAATGAATTCTATTCACAAAGAATAAACAAACCAATTTGTTGCATGAAGTTAACAAGTGCTGATGAAATGGTTGATGTATGTGTATTACATGGCAATACAAATATTTTAATTATGACAAAAGCTGGTAAAGCTACCTATTTTAACGAAAACGATATAGCTGATACTAGACTAAGAACCAGTGGCGTTAAATGTATTGCCACATTAAGCGATTCTACTATAGAATCTTTAACACCTTTTGAAATTGGCGAAAGATGTAAGCTTTTATTCTTAACAAATCTTGGTATGTGTAAGATTTTAGATTCAAATACTTTAAATTTACGTCATAGACTTGAAAAAGGCGATATGCTTTTAAAATCATTTAAAACTGAAATTCATGATTTAATTGCATTAAGAAAAGTTACAAATTCCACTGAAGAAATTGGTATGGATTGCGTATTAGATAATTCAACTCAATTACATCTTACTTTCAATGATTTCCATGTAACTCCGCTTGAAAAGTATTGTCGTAAAAATATTAATGAATTACCAGATGGTAGAAAAATCAGTTTTGTATATACGTATGATGTAGAAGTTATTGATCAAAATACAAAAGTTGCTAAAAAAAGAGTAAGAACTCAACCTAAATCTATTGAAGATGAACATTCAAACGAAGTTAAGGTTGTTAAAATTGACTATGAGGGTGACATTCCTCAAGAAAGTGATGAGGAAGAAGGCCACGTAGAACAAATTTCAATTTTTGATGATATGGGAGATTAATTTATAGAATAGTTTGAACAAAAGAAACTATTAAAATAATTGTAATAGACACTAAGGCCACAATATTGAAAACAAATAAGTGTAAAAGTGAAATGTCTTCTCTTTTGGAAGTCATAACTAAAGATGGAATAAGACAGGCATACCCAAGAAAAGGTATAAAAACTGATATAACAACGCCAATCGTGCTAAGTGTTATTGAAAGTAACTTTTTATTCTTAAAACTCATATTGTCCATGTGAATATTATAAGTCTATAAGCGATTATTGCAATTATTTAATATATAAGTATTTAATTAGTAAATTATTAGTAGATATCAAGTAGAAAATTAGTATGTTTAAAAATTTTACACCGACATATGTAGCAAGAAATGTATACGAAATTGATATAAATAAATTCGAAAAACTTAAAGTCAAATGTATTTTATGTGATCTTGATAATACACTCGATGCATATTATCAAAAAACACCTAGTCCAGAAGCTCTTGAGTTTTATAAGCGCTTAAAAGAGAAAAACATAGAACTTATTTTAACCTCAAATAATACGAAATCTCGTGTATCTAAATACGCAGAAGAGTTAGGAGTCAAATATACATACTCTTGCAGGAAGCCATTAACTGGTAGAGTAAAAAAACTTCTGAAAACATTGAATTATTCAAAATCAGATTATCTAATAATAGGAGACCAAGTTTTTACTGATGTACTTTTTGCAAATAAACTAAAAATTCGTTCGATTTTATGCGATAATTTAGTAAGTAAGGATCAATTCTTTACTAAGATAAATAAGTTCTTTGATAAATACATTCGAAGATATTTAAAAAAGCACAATAAATTAACCAATTGGAGGGAAATTTAATATGGCTGAATTAAACAAATTGCAAAGATGCTATCATTGCGGAGCTTTACTCCAAACTGAAGATCCATCAAAAGAAGGTTATATTTCACCTGACATTATTGAGAAATATCCTGAAGGCTTATTACTATGTAATAATTGCTATAAAACTGAAAAATTTAGTAATAATCCTCAAGAAGCTACTTTTGATGAAGACTATACAACAATTTTAAAAGAAATCCGTGCTAAGAAGGCTTTAGTTGTATATGTAGTTGATTTATTCTCATTTGAAGGATCATTTATTAACAAAATTATCGAATTGTTAGATGGCGTTGATGTTTTAGTTGTTGCAAATAAACGTGATTTATTACCTCCAGATGTTAATGATGATGAATTAAAAGAATATGTTGCTCATAGATTAAGAGTTGCTAAATTTAAAGTAGTTGATACTGTTATTACCTCAACAAGTAATGGCTATAATTTAAATGAAATGTTTAATCTCATCACAAAATATTCCAGCGAAAGAGATGTTTATTTTGTCGGAGCAAGTACAAGTGGTAAAAGTGCATTAATTAGCGAATTCTTAAAACAATATTTAAACAATACTTCAAAAATGATTGTAACTTACACATTCGATAATACTCATTTAAGAGGTATTAGAATCCCAATTACAAATAAAACATATATTTATGAAACTCCAGGTACCTCAATTGATAATTCCATTTTATCTAAGGTAGAAAGACCTGTGTTTAACGCAATAACTCCTAAAAAAGCTGTCGAAGCTAAAAAAATGAGCTTAACTAAAGATACTTGTTTATTATTTGGCTCATTAGCATGCATAGAATTGCTTTCTAAAGAGAAAACACAAACTTATGTTTACACATCTAATAAAGTAGAAGTTAAGGCTCATAAATCAATTGTGGGCGATAATTCTAAATATATTGCAAATGTATTTTCGAAAGGCAGTTTAAAACCAGCTAGTGAAAAAATTAAATCAATAAAAGACTTTGATGTTTATGAATTCCAAATTACAGAAGAAGGAGACCGTGATATTGGTATATTAGGTCTTGGATGGATAAATTTCAACGGAAACAAACAAAGTTTCAGAGTTTATGTACCAAAAGGAGTTTACGTTTATACAACACGTAGTAAAATCAAAAATGCTTTCTAACAAAGAAAAACAACAATTAAAGAAAATTGCCCATAGTGAAGAGGTCTTAAAAATTAATATTGGAAAAGACTTATTGGATAACAAAGTTATCACAAACATCCAAAATGCATTTAATACTAGAGAAATTATCAAAATTTCTTTCTTAAAATCTGCAATTGAAAATGGTGATAAAAACGCCATTATCTTGGATCTTGTCAGCGCATTAAACTGTGATGTAATCCAAACTATTGGCAATACAGTATTAATTTATAAACCAAATTTAAAGCTTAAAAATCATATTATCTTAGAAAAGTAGTGTTATTATGTCAGTTGATGCAAAATTATTGTCAAACTTTAAAGTAACCTCAAATAATGTAGTAATAGTGGACAAAAATTTAGTCAATAAGCTTAATAAGATAATAAAAAACGAAAAAAGAGTGGCTCATTCTATAAGTGTAGCAGAGTTATCGTATCGAATTGCTCTCTCTAATCACTTAGAAGAGCCATTTTTATATTATTTAGCTGGATTGTTTCATGATCTAGCCAAAGGATTAAATAAAGAAGAATTGATGAAGTATATGAATCAGTACTATAAAGAATATCTTGATTTACCATTATTTAGTTTTCATCAATTTGTAGGAGCGAAATTAACAAAAGAGTATTTTGGTATAAATAATGAAACAATTCTCGATGCAATAAAGTTTCATTGCACAGGAAAAGACAATATGAGTTCTATGGCAATGATAATTTATGCTGCAGATAAAACAGATCCATTAAGAGGATATGATTCATCAAAAATGATCGAATCAATGATGAACAATTATTTGGATGGATTTAAATATGTTTTAAATGAGAATAGATTATTTTTGATAAATAAAACTCATGATTTAAGTTCTATAGAAAATAGATTATCAAAAGCTTGTTTTGAATATTATTTAGAGAAGAAATAGCTATTTTTTTAATGAATATCTACTTCGTATAATATCTATTATGTAAAATTTAAAGCGAAATTTGACGATAGTTATCGTCTTTTTTGCTTTATGCATAATTTATTATAAATTAAATCTACAAATTTTAAGTGAATTTTTTCATTTACTAAAAATGTACTAATAAAATACTAATTAACTACTAGTTAGAATTTATGCAGATAAAATATTCCCATAAACATTCATATTTGGACTAAAATCCATAACTCTCTTAATTATTGATTCTATAATGCGTTTATAAGATTCTAAAATCATTAAATAGGAACTTGAAGGCAATAAACAAAGATTTTTAGCTTCACTTACCAATTTAGACTTAACTTTAAATCTTCTTTTAGAGATGAATCTAATCTCACTTAAAGCTGCAATATATTCTTCTTCGTCGCTTAATCCATAAATCTTCCCTATATTTATCCCAAATTTTTTATCCGAATTGGATTTAGGATAAATTGGACAAATTAATACTTTATGTTCATATTTGTTACTTCCATCCAAAACAACACATTTACCAATCATATTTACATTGTCTTGCGAATCTAACCCTTTAATATACTCATAAATCTCTTTTTGCTCAAATATCTTAAAATCCGAGTTAAATACATATTGCGATTCTTTTTGTATTAACTCATCAGCCCATTCGAATTGATCATAAAAGTTTGTCTTTTTAAATGGGGATAAATAATATAAATTCATTTTGTCTTTTTCCATTGGCAAAATCCTCCTTTACATATATAAAGGAGTTTATTTAGTTTTTTTGAAAAAAATTTTTATATAGCTAAATAAAAGATCAATAATTATAAAAACAAATATTACTAACAAGGTTAAAGCTATCATTTTGTCGTATTCAGCGTTTATCTTATAAATTTGAATTAAACGACCAATTCCCCATAAAGAGTCTGTACCGATTAAAATTTCACTCATTATGGAAACTTTAACACCTAAACCAATTGAATTTATGCAGCCTAGCAATAAATAAGGCATAGATTCAGGAATTAATACCTTAAATATCGATTTTTTAGAATAATAGCCTTCTAATCGTAACGAGAGTTTGATTGAAGGATCGATATTAGTTAAGCCCTCAACAAAAGATTCATATAAAATTGGGAAAACTATCAAAAAAGTGATTATTAAAGACCCAATATTTGGTTCTCTTAAAAAGAAGAGAATTATAAAGAAAACTACACATGGAGTTGGAACAAGTTTTAATAAATAAACTAGGGGTGCTAAAAAGTCTTTAACAGCTTTAAATAAACCAGCGATTAAACCAAGTATAAAAGCAAAAATAAACGAGATTACTAGTGAAATTATTGTTCGTAAAAGAGATTGCCCTATCGCCGTCCAAGTTGTCACTTCTTCTAAAATATTAATTAAAGCAATAAATATCCCATCTAGATGAGGAAAAATAAAGGAATTATTCACGCATAATGCAATAATTTCCCATATTAAAAGCAAAAATAAAATACCTATAACCTCAAAGAATATAGTTTTAAAGTTAGTAGGTATTTTCTTAAACAATCTCATGACATAATTTTAATGAGATTGAACTTTTCTAGCAAATATAATAATTATTCTGCTGTTAAAGAATTAAATGAATTAATCTCTTCAACGGTGAATGTAACATCATTTGGCACTACTCCAAAGCCGTTTTTTGTTGAATTAGTACCTTGAACATTTTTGATTACCGAAGGATTAAAACCAAATTTATTTTGGAAAACGGTAGCATCAGCATAGTCTCCGGAAGTCATTTCAGTATAAGCACCGTCTAAGTCAGTAAATAAACGATCAATTCCGTCGTTAATTAAAGCTATTGTGGTTTCATATGCCTCAGCATGTTTAGCTTTAAATTCCTTATTAACAAATAATCCAGCTTGAACGATATAATCTTTACTCCAGTTATCACTATTTTTCTCTTTAAAAGCACTATTTAAATTAATATCAAGGATATTAGTGTTGCCATTAGCTTTTAATTTAGCTTGCAAAGCAGTATTAGCTGGTTCAGCAACAACTGCCCAATCAATAGTTATACCGTTAATTTGATAATCTTTCATAGTCAATAGAGAAGTTTGCAAGTCTCCAATAGCATTAAAAGGTTGATCAAACTTAAGATCTGAGCCATAGATATTTCTAAATAAAATTCCTGGAGTAGATTTCTCCATGAAACCAAAAATCATGTCACCTTCGGAAGGAACATCAGTTTCTGTTTTATTAAAGCCAAGTAAGTGGAAATTTCCACCCGTGAGCATTTTTACAAATTCAAATTTAGCGTTCTCCCCTGCCTTATTTAAAACTTTTTGAGCATTTCCAGCATCAAAAATAACAAAATCAGCATCGCCTGAACTCAAATAACCAGGAATTGATGTATTATCAGTTGGTGAAATAACTTTTACATCCTCTGAAATCATCGCTTTATATGCTGGTAATGTTGGCGCTCCAGTTGGAGTAATTAATGTTGGAATATAATCATCACTTTGCTCAGCTGGTTCTCCACACCCACTTAAAGCTACAGCTCCAAGCAAAAAAATCAAAGCTGAACTTCTTTTTAATATTTTTTTCATAATACCTTCTTTCTATCTATTTATTTAAGTAATTCTTTAATTGGCTCTCCAATCATTGAATCTTTTTTATTTAAATTAAAGTTTTGAAGTATTGTTTCACCAATATCAGCAAATGAATTACGATCTTGGATAAATTTACCATCGTTTATTGATTTAGAAAAGCAAACTAGAGGTACTTTTTCTCTTGTGTGATCTGTACCTGCCCATGTTGGGTCATTACCATGATCAGCAGTAATCATAATTAAATCATCATCTTTTATAACAGAAAGCAACTCTTTAAATTGTTCATCAAATTCTTCAATCGCTTTTCCATAGCCAATAGCATTTCTTCTATGGCCATATTCACTATCAAACTCAACAAGATTTACAAAGCATAAACCTTTCTTGAATTTGTCACCTTTAGCAATTTCAATTGTTTTTTCCATTCCATCTTTATTTGATGTTGTATGAACTGTACCGGTTACTCCACATCCATTAAAGATATCATTAATTTTACCAACACAACTTACATCAAATCCGTTTTCTTTTAAAATATCCATTGCTGTAATTCCACTTGGAGAGACAGCATAATCGTGTCTATTAGAAGTCCTTTTGAATGTATCAGCACTTTCTCCTACATAAGGGCGTGCAATAACTCTGCCAACAAACCATTCAGGTTTCATACATATTTTACGGGCAATTTCACAACATCTATAAAGTTCATTAAGACCTAAATATTTCTCATGGCCACAAATTTGCAAAACTGAATCACTACTTGTATAGACTATTAAAGAATTGGTTTTAATTTGTTCTTCACCAAGTTCTTTTAAAATTTCAGTTCCACTGGCTGCTTTATTTCCGATTATTTTATATCCAGTTTCTTTTTCAAGCTCATCAATTAATTCTTTTGGAAAACCAGTATCTGTAAATGTTTTAAAAGGTTTTGTTGTTAAGATTCCCATCATTTCCCAATGGCCAGTCATTGTATCTTTTCCATTACTAGCTTCGTTTAGTTTCATGACATAGGAATTATTATGTTCTTTAACTACTTTTATTCCGTTTACATCATCAAGTTCACCAAAGCCAAGACTTTCTAAAGTAGGAACATGTAGCCCATTAGGCATTTTTTCGCCAATATGTTTCCAAGTATTTGAACCTTCATCGCTGATTCCGCCAACTTGACCAAATTTAGAGGCATCTTTAGCATAGCCGATACCTGCACTATCCATTACGATAACGAATATTCTATTAAATTTACCCATTATATTTTCTTCCTTCCTACAAATTATAAAGTACTAATCTTTCCGATACAAATCATATGATTTAACTAACGTTTTTGTTGTTACATGAGTATAAATTTGAGTTGTTCCAATATTAGTATGACCTAATAATTCTTGCACGACTCTTAAATCAGCACCATTGTCTAAAAGGTGTGTAGCAAATGAATGTCTTAATGTATGAGGATGAATTTCTTTTTGTATACCTGCTAGCTTTGCATTATTAACGACAATGTTATACAAAGCTTGACGAGACATTCTTTTACCGTTTTTACCAATAAAGACAGCCTTATTGTCAATTACAAGATGTTTATTTCTTACCTCGTTTATATAAGTTTTCACTGCTTTAAGAGCTGATTTTCTAATTGGTACAATTCTTTCCTTTTTTCCTTTTCCTAAAATATTGATAATTTCCTCTTGTTCGTTAATTTGATTTATCTGTAAATTAGCAGCTTCACTAACTCTCAAACCGCATGAATATAGAATTTCTAAAACTGCATAGTCTCTAATTCCTTTTTCACTTGTAAGATCAGGAGCATTTAACATTTGGTTAATCTCTTCTTCGCTTAAAACTTGTGGTAATGTTTTATCTTTTTTTGGAATAGTAATTTCTTCACTAATTATGCCTTTTGCTAAATTATCGCTTTCTAAAAACATATAAAAATTTTTGATAGTGGCAATTCGACGGGCGATTGTTGATGGTGATAAACCATTCAAAGCTTGATCATAACTAAAATCATTTAAATCGTTCTTATTTAAATCTGTAAGTTCCTTTTTATGTGGATAATATCGCTGAAATTGCAAAAAATCTTCCTTGTAATCTTGTATTGTTTGATTAGTTAAGGTTTTTTCAAAACGACAATATTGTAAAAAGTTTTCAAAAGCATCGATTAATGTCATTGTTTAAATTTGTCCTTTAAATCACTTAATCTAAAAAATATAGGCTTCTTTGCTTTTCTATTTAGTTCATTTATTAAAAGCTGAGTTTTATTTTCACTTTCATGACGTTCAAAGTTATCAAAAGTCATTTGAACTACTACATCATGTTTATCTTTAAGATTTTTCAATGTAAAGCCAATCAAGCGGATTTCTTCGCCCTTATAAGTTTTTTCAAATAATTTAATTCCTTCACGATAAATTTCTTCTCTAGAATCTGTATAATTGTCGAAGCTTTTTGAAACAGTTGTTGTTTGAAAACCTTCTTCGTGGTTCGCATTTTTATAAGTAATTTGAATTGTTTTACATAATCTTCCTGAACCTAAAAAATCATCTAATACGTTATTTATTAAATTAGTTAAAAAATTTCTTATATAGAACTTATCGTTACTATCAAAGTCTAAAGTCCTAGTCATTCCCATTGATTTAGGATCTAAAGGTCCAGTAGAAACAACGTCGCTACTATTTCCTTCTAATTCATCAATCAAATCTTGTTTATAAGAGCCAAAAAAATTACTTAAAGCTTCATCGTTGTTTTTAATTCCGTAATACAAGTCACCAATGGTCTTATATCCTGCTCTTTCAATTTTTGGATAGGTTTTCTTCCCAATGCCAAATAAATCTTTTACTGGCAAAGGAAATAAGATATCTTTTATATCTTTTTTTCGAATAATTGTTATACCCATAGGCTTTTTATAATCTGAACCCATTTTGGCCAAAAATTTAGTTGGCGCAACACCAATTGAACATTTCAATTTTGTTGTTTTAAATAATCCATCTTGCAACTTTTTTAAATATAGTTCCGGATTATTAATGTTTTGAGTTCTAAAAACATCAGTAAAATCACAAAAACATTCATCAATTGACATTTGTTCTATTTTTCTTGTGTAACGTCTAATATAAGAAATAAATTCTTTAGACATCAGTTCATAAAATTTATAATCGCCTGGCAAAAGAATTAGATTCTTGCAAAGCATTTTGGCTTGAAATGTAGGCATACCAGAATGAATGCCATAACTTCTTGCTTCATAAGAGCAAGTTGAAACAATACCTTTTCTTCCATCGCCTCCTACAGCAACAGGCTTTCCAATTAAGGTTGGGTTTTTAATTTCTTCGCATCTTACAAAGAATTGATTTAAGTCTATATGAACAATAACTTTTGCCATATATATACTAATTAACTACTAATAAACTACTAATTTCTAACTATTTTTACTTTCTTTTATTTTTTCTTTAGCATCAGTAATAGTTTTTTCTAAATCTTTAATAAGTTCAGTTCCTTCAAAATAAAGTTTTAAACTTTCATCTAAACTAGCTTCACTATTGTCTATTTTATGAACAATATCTTCCAATTTATTCATCTTTTCTTCAAAAGTTTTTTCCTTATTTGACATACTCATCCTCCTTTGAAACAACTTTACTTATTACTCTGCCATTGCTTAATTTGATACTAAGTAAATCATCATTATTAACTTGTGTTATAGAATTAATAACTTCTCCTTTTTGGTTTGTTACTATTGAATAACCCTTATTTAATATGTTATTCGGATTTAAAAGTTCTAAGCTTCTTTTTTGATAATCAAGTCTTTTTTCAACTTTTGATAACAAATTTTCGATTTTCACATTTAATAATTGCTTTAACGATATAAGCTTGTCGTTATAACTATCATAAATTGATTCCATATTTTGAAAATATTTGAGACTTTTAATTTTCAAAAGCTTATTTTCTAAAGTCGATATTTTACCAGTTATTAAGCTGTCTAAGTAACTTTTAATTTGCGTTAAGTCGTATAAAATATCTTCAATATTTGGTACGGCTATTTCTGCAGCTCCTGTTGGTGTAGAAGCAAATTTATCAGCAACTAAATCACACAAAGTTTGATTTATTTCATGTCCGACAGCACTAATTATTGGTGAATTTAGGTTATAAATACATCTTACAAGTCTTTCATCGTCAAACGCACTCAAATCTTCACTAGCACCTCCGCCGCGTCCAATTATCAAAAGATCATATTTATTATCGGCAGCATTGAGATTTTTAATTAAGTCATCTACAGCATTTTCACCTTGAACAAGAGAAGGAATGATTGTAACTTCAACTAAAGGAAAACGTCTTTTTAAATTAAATTCAAAGTCTAATGCTGCAGCACTATTTTTGCCAGTTATAATTCCTATATTTTTAGGGTAGGAAGGTATCTTCTTTTTATGCTCAATATTAAAAATTCCCTCTTGGAATAGTTTCTTCTTTAATAATTCTTTTTTTAAATAAGAATCTCCTACTCCAAAAAGAGAAATATTTTTGCATATTATTTGATAAGTACCACTTGGTGGATAAGAACTAATTGAGCCGCAAACGAGCACTTCATCACCGTTTTTTGGCTCAAAATTTAAAGAAAAGGTATCATATTTAAATAAAACAGCGTTTATTGAACACTTCTCATCTTTTAAAGTGAAATAAATATGTCCTGACTTATTTCTGCCTTTATAATTTGAGATTTCACCTTTTAAATAGATATTCTTTAAAGTAACTGTATTATCAAATAAAACCTTAATATATTCGTTTATTTGACTAATTGAGTAATAAACTTGTTCCTTTTCCATTTAAACACTTGTCCAAAATTGCATTAACAAATTTGTAATCTTTTTCACCACCATCGCCAAACTTTTTAGCAAACTTAACTGCATTATTAATAATAACAGCTTTATCAGTATCTAAGTCTTCAATAAAATATTCAGCAACTGAGGTAATAAGAATTGCTTGTATAGTTGTATTTAATCTTGAGAAATTCCAATTAATTAAAAACTTAGAAATGTAATCAGTTATGATTTCTTGATTTTTTAATGACTTAATTAAGACTTCTTTAATATAAATATCACAATCCTCGTAAGGCATTTTACAAGCTTCTTGAACTGATTCTTGAAAATTAATTGGTACTTTTGTTTCTTCAAGGATCAAGAAAGAGTACATCAATTGAACAATTAATTCTTGAGCTTTATTACGTGTTATTTCAATTTCATTTTCCATCTTCTTTTTCTTTCTTTTCGGTAAGTTTAATTGTGATTTCAAATGGCATTGAATCACAAATAAAGTTCATAGTGTTAGTAATGTATTCGTTAATTTGGCTCTTAATTTGTTCTTTATTAGCGCCTTTTAAAATGCAAGCATTGATTTTGAAAACTACAACGTTATTTTTTAAGCCAATTGAAACATCACTATCATCGTCCTCAAGTAAAATTCCGTTAACGTTTTTTAAAGCTTTATTAGCAATAAAAGTAAAAACTTTAGTTGAAATTCCTAAACGTACTGTGGATTTACGAATATTGTTTAAATAAACATATCTAGTCATCGTTTAGTCCTCCTTTAAAACATTAATTGCTCTACTTCAGAAGCAATCTTACTGGCTGTAAAGCCATATCTTTCAATAACTTCTTCAGCTTTAGCGCTTAAACCAAATTCGTTGATACCGAAGACATTTTTAGCATATTTATGTAAGCCAAATGGTGAAGCCATTTCAATAAAAGCACGTCTATCATAGCGATCACCTAAAACTTTAAATTGATAAGCTTTATCTTGAGCATCAAATAATTCTGTAGAAGGCATTGAAACAACTCTAATGCTATAGCCCTTATCTTCAAGAATTTTCTTTACTTCAATAGCTAAACTGACTTCACTTCCGCTTGCTATCAATGTAAAGTTAAGATTTGCTTTAGATTCTTTTGCGACGATATAACCACCTTTTTTAGTTCCTTCAACACTGCTATTTTCAAGTAAAGGTAAATCTTGTCTTGATAAAACAATTGCTGATGGGGTTGTTGTTGATTCAAAAGCTAATTGATAAGAAGCAAAGACTTCTCTAGCGTCGGCAGGTCTAAAGACATTAACATTTGGAATTGAACGTAACATCGCAAGTTGTTCAATAGGTTGATGGGTTGGTCCGTCTTCGCCAACTGCAATAGAATCGTGACTAAATAAATAGATTGTAGGTAATTTTTCAAGTGCACTCATTCTTATTGCCGCTTTGCAATAATCAGAGAAAACCATAAATGAACCAACGTATGGTCTTAAACCACCATGGAGCAAAATTCCATTTGCGGCACTCGACATAAAGAATTCTCTAATGCCCCAATTAATATTTTTACCATTTCTATTTTTAGCGTTCCAATCAGTTTCACCTTTTAAAGCTGTTTTAACGCTTCCAGCAACATCAGCCGAACCGCCAAAAGTATTTGGCAATAATTTAGAAAATAAATTCAATACTTCACCTGAGATGTTTCTAGTTGAATTCTTCTTTAAAATATTTTCTGGTAATGGAATATTTTTAACGTAACCTGAAACATTGTTTGTACTAAGCATCATAATTTCTTTAAACTTAGCTGGATTTGTTCTTTGGAATTTAGCCAATTCACTTTGATAAATACTATATGCTTCTTCACCACGTTTAATAAATGTATTTTTAAAGTTATCATAAACCTGTGTTGGAATTTCAAATGGAGGATATGTATAACCGTATGATAATTTTGTATTATTGCCATCCTCTTCACCTAAAGGAGAACCATGTACCTTGCTAGTTCCTTGATTTTTGCTCCCTAAGCCAATAATAGTCTTAAAGATTACGACTGTAGGTGCATTTTTATTCTTTTTAGCAAAAGCGATAGCTTTTTTAATCTTCTTATAAGAATTGCCTTTTCTACAATAAACTACATTCCAGTGACAAGCTAAGAATCTATTGATAACATCTTCATCACTAGATTGAGCTAATGGTCCATCTAAAGTAACATCGTTTTTATCATATAAAAGAATTAATTTATTGAGTTTATTTAGCCCTGCAAAAGAAATTGCTTCTTGAGAAATGCCTTCTTCTAAACATCCATCTCCACAAAGACAGTAGGTATAATGATCATAAACTTTTTTACCATACATAGCTTGGAGTTTGGTTTCTGCCATGGCCATACCAACTGCTTGAGCAATTCCTTGACCTAATGGACCGCTTCCAGCATCAATTCCATCAGTTAAACCAAATTCTGGATGACCTGGAGTTAAAGAATCAAGTTGTCTAAATGATTTTAAATCATCAATTTTAATGTTATAGCCAGCTAAATGTAAAATTGTGTAATAAAGCATGCTTCCATGTCCACAGCTCATTACAAAACGATCACGATTAATCCATTTGGATTGATAAGGATTAGCGACTAAAAAATCCTTAAATAATGTATAAACAATTGGTGCGGCACTAATACACATTCCTGGGTGTCCGCTTTTTGCTTTGTTGATTCCATCAATACATGTTGCTCGAATAGCAGCAATTGATAAATCATCAATGTTTTTAAAATTATTCAGTTTTTTAGCCATTGTCTTTCTCCTTAACAACTTCAATACCTAATTTATCTAATTGTTCCTTATCAACTTCATAAGGAGCATTACTTACAGGGTCAACTGCAGCTAAATTTTTAGGGAAAGCAATAACATCACGGATATTATCAGTTCCACTTAAAATCATTGCCAATCTATCAAGTCCAAGAGCAAATCCACCATGTGGAGGTGTTCCATATTTTAATGATTCAACAAAGAAGCCGAATTTTCTTTGAATATCTTCTTCAGTGAATCCTAAAACTTTGAAAATCATTTCTTGAACTTTTTGATCATAAATTCTTAAAGAACCACCGCCTGCTTCATAACCATTGATAACAATATCGTATGCGTATGAATAAACATTATATGGTTCGGTAAATAACTTATCGATATCTTCGTCACATGGTCTTGTAAATGGGTGATGACATGGTGTGATTTCACCAGTTTCTTCGCTTTTTTCAAATAATGGGAAATGTACTACCCATAATAAATCATAAGTATTAGGTTTAATTAAATTGAGCTCTTTAGCGAGTTGAGATCTAACAGCGCCTAAACCAAAATTAATATCTCTTAAAATATTTCCAGTAGCAATAATTAATGCGTCGCCGTTATTTAACTCCATGGCTTTGATTAATTCTTCTTTTAATTCAGAAGAAATAAATTTAGCAATGCTTCCTTCTAATTCACCATTAACATACTTCAAATAAGCAAATTGCTTCATATTAAATTTAGGAGCAATTAAGTTTATAGCGTCTTGTTTTTTTCTAGAAAGATGTTCAGCAAAGCCTTCAACCTTAATAGCCTTTGTATATTTATTTTCTTGATACAATTTAAACTCAGACTTACTAAGAATGTACTTAATATCTACTAGATACATACTAAAACGTGTATCTGGCTTGTCTGAACCGTATTTATTAACTGCTTCAAGGTAGTCCATTCTTCTTAAAGGAAGTTTAACATCATAATTTAGAACATCTTTAAAAATCTTTGAAACAAGTCCTTCTCCTAATTCCAATATTTGATCTTGGTTAAGGAAACTTGTCTCAACATCTATTTGAGTAAAATCTGGTTGTCTATCAGCTCTTAAATCTTCATCTCTAAAGCAACGTGCAATTTGGTAATATCTTTCAAATCCAGAAACCATAAGCATCTGCTTATAAAGTTGTGGAGATTGAGGTAAAGCATAAAAACAGCCTTTATGAACTCTACTTGGAACTAAATAGTCTCTTGCGCCTTCAGGAGTTGATGGAGAAAGATATGGTGTTTCAATTTCTATAAAATCGTGAGAATCTAAGTAATTGTGAGTCGCTTTAACAATGTTTGCTCTGATTTTAAAACGCTTTTGCATGCAATTACGTCTTAAGTCAAGATAGCGGTATTTTAAGCGAATATCTTCATTAGCATCTGTTACTTCTTGTGTTGAAATTGGAGGTTGTAAAGCTGTATTAATGACTTTGATTTTGCTTGCAACAACTTCAACTTCACCAGTAGGCAAATTTTTATTAGGAACATCTTTTTTAGAAACAATACCCTCGACCTCTAAAATATATTCGTTTCTAATATCAGGTAATTCGATTTCATCAGTTTTTACGCAAATTTGAATATATCCTTCTCTATCTCTAAGATCGATAAAAAGTAAGCTTCCAAGGTTACGTTTTTTGGAAACCCAACCCAATAAGGAAACTTTTCTTCCGACATCTTTAAGTCTTAAATTTCCACAATAGTCAGTTCTATTAAATCTTTCTTCTACGCTCTCCATAAGTATACCTTTCTATGCTTTATTACAATCGTTATGATGGCAGCAATGTCCTTCCTCATTTTCGCAATCACAATCACAATCGCCATCACATTCACAATCATCACCTTCGCAGCAACAACAATGTGAATCAGAATGTTGGTGCTCTTTATCAAACTCACTGATTAGATAATCCATTAAATCGTTCATAGGAATATTAACTTGCTCTTTAGTATTCATATTTTTAACGTTTACTGTTTCATCTTTGAGTTCATCATCACCAATAATAACAGCATATTTTGCATTTTTTCTCTCTGCTTTTTTGAATAAAGCTCCCATCGACTTTTTCTCGTAGCAAACTTCAGTGCTAAAGAAGCCAATTCTTAAATCAAGAGCAAGAGACACAGCTTTTTCAACTGCTTTTTCCCCTATTGGCATGATATATATGTCAATTCCGTTTGACAATTCTGGGAATAAGCCATCTTCTTCCATGATTTTAGCAAGTCTTTCAATGCCTAATGCAAAGCCAACACCTTCAATATCGGGACCACCAATTTCACTGATTAAATGTCCATAGTGTCCGCCTGCTCCAATAGCACCATAATTATTACCATTTACTGATGTGTAGTGAAATTCAAAAACAACACCAGTGTAATAATCAAGACCTCTGACTAACTCATCGTCGACTTCAAAAGGAATTTCTAAATCAGTCAAATATTTTTTGATTTTTTCAAAACGTTCTCTTGCAGCTTCTGATAAATAATCTGTAATTTTAGGTGCTTTATCAATAATTGGTCGATCGTCTGGATCTTTGCAATCTAATATTCTAAGAATATTCAATTTATAACGTTCTTTACAATCGTTACACATTTCATCAATGTGTGCACCAAAATATTCTCTAAGAGCTTTTTTGTAATTTTCTCTTGTTTCTTCATCACCTAAAGTATTAATAAGTAACTTTAAATTTTTAAATCTTAAGAATGAAAGCATGTGATAACCTAAAACTATAGTTTCAACATCTCTTTCAACTGTACTTACCCCAGCACATTCAACGCCAAATTGATTAAATTGACGGTATCTACCTTGTTGAGGTCTTTCGTATCTAAAATTAGGTCCGCAATAAAAAGCTTTAACAGGAAAGTCCTGGTTGGCAAATAATTTTGCATTTACCATACTTCTAACAATGCCTGCAGTCATTTCAGGACGTAATGTTATACTTCTTCCGCCTTTATCTTCAAAAGTGTACATTTCTTTTCTAACAATATCGCTACTATCACCAACGCTTCTTGTGAACAATTCACTATTTTCGATAATTGGTGTTCTAAATTCTTGGTAACCGTAGTTAACAGCGATATTTGTTAGAGTTTCTTCAATATATGAATATTTAAGAGCTTCCTCTTTTATTACATCGTGTGTTCCTTTTACAACATTAAACATATTAAACCTCGTATTCCTAATAATTATAAATAATTATTAATCCTTCTAGCAAGTTAGACTATCATTAATGTATAACTCGCTTTACATCGTAAACGTCTTTTGTACTCTTCAAAATATCTTCAACATGACTCAAAACGTTAGCATCACTTACATAAATTTGTGCATATACGCTTGTTTGATTTGAATCTGGATGAAATTTTGCTGATAATTCAGTGCATTTTATCTTGTTTGAATTGAATATATTTAAAATATCAGCGACTAAATTTTGACGATCTACGCATTCGATAACAATGTCGACCGGATAAGATTTAATACCTAAATCTTCCTTCCAGTGAACAGAAATTAATCTACTAGTAAGTCCTGCAACGTTAGGACAATTAATTCTATGAACAGTTATTCCTTTACCTTTTGTAACATAACCTACAATACTATCGCCTGGAATTGGAGTACAGCAATTTCCAAGTGTAATTTTAAACCCAGTTTGACCATCAATAGTGACTGGACAATTATCATCATCAAAGTTTTCTTTCTTAAATAACTTGTTTTGACCATCCTCTTTTTTCTTAATACCCAAGAAATCTGCAATCTGGCCAGGGTTAGGATTATGAGCACAAATTAATATAAATAAATCATCAATGGTAGATACTTGGTAGTTTTTTAGTACTTTTTCAGTATTTAATAAGTTCATCATTTCTTTTTCATCAATGCCTCTATCTTTGAAAAAGTCTTCGCAAACTTGTTTTCCTTGACGAATTTTATCATCTCTTAAAAATGACGCATTCTTCTTTTGTAAGAATTTTTTAATATGTGATTTTGCGCTAGCTGTTTTGACAATATTTAACCAGCTCTCGTTAGGTCCGCTAGCGGTTTTTGATGTTCTAATTTCAACAACATCTCCCGTTTTCAAGATTGTGTTCAATGGTACTAAGTTGTTATTAACAAGTGCCCCTACTGCCATATCACCAACCTTAGTATGAATCTTATAGGCAAGATCAAGCGGAGTTGAACCGTTTGGTAAATCTACAACTTTTCCTTTTGGTGTAAAAACATATACGTTTGCCTCAAAGATGTCTTTACTTAAAGATTCCATATACTCAGTTGCGTTCTTATCTTGAGTTTCACTATTTAAATGCAAGAAATCTCTAAACCAATGTAGTTTTTCTTCAATTTCGTGTTGTTCTTGTTTAGGACTATAATGAGAACCTTCTTTATATCTCCAGTGTGCAGCAACACCAGTTTCAGCGATTTCATCCATTTCTTTAGTTCTGATTTGAACTTCGAAAACATTACCATCGCCAGCAATAATTGATGTATGTAAAGATTGATACATATTTGGCTTTGGCATCGCTATATAGTCTTTAAATCTACCAGGAATAGGTTTAAAGTTGGCGTGAATTAAACCTAATATTTCATAACAGTTTAATTCAGTTTCGGTAATAATTCTAATCGCTAAAAAATCATAAATTTCATCAAAGGTATGACCTTTTAAATACATCTTTTTATAAATTGAATATATTGATTTAATTCTAGATTCAATTTCAAATTTGATTTTTTGCTCGATTAAAATATCCGCAATTTTCTTCTTTAAGTTATTTAAAGATCTAGTTCTATTTTTAATCTTTTCATCTAGTTCTTCTGCAATTGCATGATATTCAACAGGTTTTTCAACCTCAAGAGATAAATCTTCAAGTTGACTTTCGACTCTATAAATACCTAAACGATGAGCAATTGGAGCAAATACTTCAAGAGTTTCTTTAGCTAAAGCGTGCTGTCTTTCAGGCTTTAAAGCCTTAATTGTTCGCATATTATGAAGTCTATCAGCCAGTTTTATGATAATAACACGAACATCTTTTGCCATGCCTAAAAAAATCTTTTTATGGTCTTCAGCAGCAAATTCTTCTTCCGTACGATGCGATAATTTTAAACGTTGAATTTTAGTTAAAGCGTCGACAATTCTTGCGCAGTCTTCCCCAAACTTCTTTTTGATATCCTCAACTGTTGTATCGGTATCCTCTACAACATCATGCAAAAACGCTGCAGCAATAGTTGTTGGTCCACCTTGAAGAGAGGCTACAATATAGGCAACTTCAATTAAGTGCTGTAGATATGGCTCACCACTTTTTCTAAAAATTCCATCATGCTTAACCTTTACGTAATTATAAGCATCTTCTATCATCTTTCGATCTTTTTCATCATGAATATAAGCATAATAAATTTCTTTTACGTCTTCGAAAGTATGCATAGTGTAACCACCATTTTGTAAGACTACTGGGGAACCGTTTTTGTTATCTTGAACTATTTCTGCCCCTTCTCTTTTTAATTCATCCATATCAAGCCTCCTAGTAGATTAGCTCATATTCATCAACAATTAGTTGAACGCTTTTAATATTTCTAAAAGTATTTAAACTAATGTATCCGAAAACGTCGATAAAAGAAGCTTCTAATATTTCTCTATCAAAGTTAAATATTAAAATACTTGTCTCTTCATTTACTCTATAAAGTATATGTTTATTATAAATGAAATTTTTTAAATCATTGATATTAAGCCTACTAATTTTAAATCTTGGCTTAATATGTCCTTCTCCAAATGGCGCAAATTGTCGATAAATATCATAATTTTTTAAATTTAATTCGTTTAAGGCGATTTCGATGTAATTTTTATCTTCTTTAAAAGAAATATCTTTAGTCTCCTTTTCTAAAACGTTTTTAAGATCTAAATATTTATCTTTTAAAATTGAAAAACCACCCGCATTTTCATGCCCACCATAAGCCAAAAACAAATCTGCATTACTTGCCATAAATTTAGCTATATCAAATCCTTTTTTAGAACGAGCACTACCTTTATAAATGTTTTTATCGCTTTCGCTTTTTGAGAGAACAAAAGTAACTTTGTTATATCTATTTAAAAGTTTATTAGCGATTAATCCTCCAATACCTTCATTCTCTTTATTGATATAAATTAAAGCGTTAGAATTGTTGTTTTCTTCATTAAGATTAACGGAGTTGACTAACTCTTTTCTTCGTTCATTAATCGAATTAATCCAAGAAGATAATTTTAAAATTGTTTCTCTGTCTTTCGAGATAAAATACTTCACAATATTAAAACGAGAATTATCATTTAATAATCTACAAATAGCATTTATCTTAGGGACAACTTGCATATTCAGATCATCTTCATTTATCTCTTTATTTTGATCACTTAGCAAAGTAAAAATTTCTTCGTAATGATTTTTGTTAATTAAATTTAACGCTTCTTTGACTATTAAGCGATTATAAGACAATAAAGGCATAGAGTCACTTAAAGTCGATAAAGCACATAGTGAAAATAAATAATTATCAAAACGATTCAAATAAAATAAAGAAAAATAAAAAGAAACTACTCCAGCACTAATATTGTATTTACCAAAATGATCATATTCTGGATGCATTATATATTTAGCGTTTGGAATTGTAGGTCCTAATTTATGGTGATCTAAAACAATCACCTCTATACCTAATGAACTAGCGTAATCTATAGTTTCATTTAATGTAATCCCATTATCAACACAAATTATTACTTGATAACCAAGTTTATAAAAACGATCTACATTGCCTTTTGTTAAGCCATAACCATCAAACTCTCTACTAGGAATGTAATATCCAGGTTTATAATTATCAGTTGATAAAGCTAGCATTAAAATTGAGGTGGACATAATCCCATCACAATCATAATCGCCATAAATTAAAATTTTCTTATTAGACAAAATAGCTTCTCTAATATAAGAAGCTATTTTTGAACCATCTTTAAAGATTTCTTTTTGAGGAAGATCATTTAAAGTTTTTTCATTTTCTTCAATTAATGTATCGTAATCTAAATTATAAAATTCTAATAATTTTTCTAAAAATAAATTAATCATACCTAAGAACTTTCTTAATCGTTAATATCGATAAAGATAGCTTCTTGAGGTCCATCATCAAAGTCAACTTTTTTGCCTTTTTTACTTGCTCTAGCTTTAATTCTGTTTTCAGAAAATCTATCACCGATTTTATCAAAGACTTTTGTAAAGGCAATTTGAATTGGAAGTTCCATTGCTTTGATAAAGATAATAATAAGGAATAGGCCAACTAAAATGAATAATAAAGTGTTACGATCAAAGGCTGGGGTGAAGAAGAACGAAAGGACAATGAAAGCAACAAACATAGCATTAACTACAATGTAATTGTAAATTGAATTTCCAGCATAATCATATCTTTCTTCTCTTGCACCAAGTTCTTTAAGTTCATGTTTATTTTCAAGGAAAGTTAATCTTTCATTAACGAAGAATACATCAAAAATTAAATAAGTAACTAAAGATAGTAACAACAAACCTAATGATATTTCACTTGGGAATGGTCCTCTAATAAGTGAGAAAATACCAACGATTGAAACAAGACTTGCACTTCCAATTAAAAGTCCAGTTAAAGCTTTTGATGGACCAAATCTTAACAAGAAATATAGAAAGATTCCTGCAACTGCAATTGCTGTAGCGATTGAAGACCACATATTGATTAAATCATCATTGTAATCATAAGAATGGCTTACAGTAATTGTGTAGTTAGCATCAATGTTTGATTGAATTGCGGCTGTAATTGTATCTGTTAAACTACCTTCTTGATTGACTTGACCATTATAAAAATAATAGGTTTCTTGGTTTACATTTTCGACATCAATAACTTCGCCTAAATCAACAACAAAGTAATATTCTCTATTAGTAACTGGAGTTGTTTCACCACTAACATATTCATAATAGAATGAGTTAACGTCTAGTGAATCTCCAAATACTTGGTTTTCATGTGCGCTATCAGAGTAAATCTCTCCAAAAGCATTTTGAATTCCGATTTCAACATTATCGGTATTAAAATTATCGTTTGCGTTTCTAACAAGTCTATAAACAACCACTTTTGAATTAGCTTCATTGCTTGGAGAATTATAAACATTTCCATTTAAAACTTGGAATGTAGTAATTCCAACAATGCTAGCAACTAAAAGTAAACCAGCAATAATACTTGTAACTTTAAAGGTTCTGTTTGAACTTCTTCTTTTGAATGCATCAAAATAAGTTGGTTTTTCGCCTTTTGACAAATCAGGAATAAGTTTTCTTTCAACACCAAATAATTTAATGTGGTTTTGAGCAACTTGAGAATTATATAATAACCAGCTAACTGCTCTAAAGACAATTCCGATGGTAATAATGCTCATTAATACTCCAATTAATAAAACTCCACCAAATGATGAAACATAAGAATTAGGAATCAGATAGGTTACAAGACCAATAATTGCTCCAACAACAGTAAAATCTAATAAATTAAATAAAGTCTTCTTGTTTGCATCTTGATATGCTTTTTTAAGATTCTTACCAAGATAAATATCTTCTTTTGTACGATGTAGCCAAATAGTTACACCTAAAATTGATAATGCAGCAACTGCAAATAAGCCTAAAATCGTACCAATATTGAATTCGTTTCCTAAGAAATTGAATAAATATAAAGAACCAACAACATTTGCTCCACTTACAATTAAGCCTAATAAGCCAGGAAGACCATAATTTAATAAGACAAATAAAGAAACAATAACAACTGCAATAATTGTACAAATCAAAACAGTTGAGAATTGTACCATTCCTGCTCTTTTAATGTATTCAATAAATGGTGAAACAATATTTTCATTATTATCAACTTGTGATTGATTAATTAAAGTAACATCATATTTCAAATCAGTTGAATTAAACTTGCCGGCAAGTAAAGTTGCTTTTTTGTAAGCCAATCTTTCATCTGCTTCGACAGTATTATAAGTTTGATAACTTGTTGTTACATCTAAGCCAGTATCTCCATTAATTGCTCCTAAATTATAATTAGAGAAATAAATATATTCATAAGTTTGAGCAGCTTGATCATCTTCACTTAAAGAAGAATCATAATCCCAAATAAAGCTTGATGGATTAGTTGTGTCAAAATAAGTTATGACATAATCGTGGAAGTTAGAATCAGTAATATTTCCGTTTTCGTTATCTAATAAAGATTGTAAGTTTAAACCATTTAACCAGTTATTGACAACAAAGATTGCATTTTTAGGATCGGTTTTAGTTGCAGTATCTTCAGATCCGCCTTCGCTTGTTCCGGTATCTGTTGTTGTATTTGATTTTAAAACACCATTTTTATTGAAAAAATTGTGTGCTTCTGAAACTGTTCCAGTATCTCCAGTTGAACCAGAATCACTTCCGGTATCACCACTAGAACCTGTATCTGTTCCAGAACCAGTATCAGCATTATCAGATCCACTTTCATCATTGGATGAGGTAATACCATCTAACATAGTTTTAAATTGATCTGGATTTGCAAGTTGAACAACCACATAAGGATAATTGTCACGATATTGAACACTTGCACTGCCTTCAACGAAAAGTTGGTTACTTGCAGTTGAGGTATTATCGTTATAAACATCTTCTGCCGAAAAACCTAAGTTATATTCTTCGTCAGCGTTTTTAAACATAAAAGAATTAGAAAAGGTTAAATAAGATAAAATATCATCATAAGTTTGATTAGTATCTTTAAAAGTTAATGAAAAAGTATTGTCTGAATAGCTCTCAAGTTCATAACTTGAAATACCAGCTACAGAAAGCCTATCTTTAAATGTATCAGTTACTTCTTCAAGAGGTGTTTCACCTGTCTCATCAAAATCCAAATCACCATTATTAGTTCCATCAGAAAAATCAGCTGATGTTCTTCTTGGAGAAATCTTGAAAACAAAGCGATTTGAAGTTGAGAAATCACCATCACCATTAACAGAAAGAATAGAAGGAACAACTGCTACTAATACTCCCGTAAGCATGGCGGCTGAAATTGATAAATATCCGATTAATCTTTTCATAATATACCTCGTATTTATAAATTACATTTATAAATGTACTTGATAATATTACTACATAACCCCATAAAACACAAAAACATTTTTCAATTAAAAACAAATGCAAAATTTCATAATTTTTATGGATTTTAGCGAATGTATTTAAAATAAAATTCTTGACCTTTTTTAGTCAGCATTCGACCTCTTCGAGTTCTAGCTACTAGTCCAATAGTCACTAAGTATGGCTCGTAATTTTCTTTGAGATTAACTACGTTTTCATTAAGCACGCTAGCAAGCGATTCAAGACTAACAGGTTCGCTTTGAAAAACCTCATAAAGGGTCTTAATAATCTTTTGATCAAACATTGTAAGGCCATATTCATCAATCTTGATAAAAGAGAAAAAATCTTTTAATAACTTGAGATTTGCAGACTTTTTGTCTAAATACAAACAATAATCAGATAATCTTTTTAAAAGATTATTTAGTATTCGAGGATTATTTTTTACTCTTTTAACAAAAAATAAAGGCGCTTCTTCGTCTTCAAAATTCACATTAAATTTTACTGCATTACATAGCAAAATATGTTTTAAATCGTTTTCATTATATGGCTCAAAATGAAACTTAATAGCAAATCGATCTCTTAAAGGAACTGATAAATATCCTTCTAAAGTTGTTGCTCCTATTAATGTAAATTTTGGTAATTTTATACTAATAACTTTAGTTTTTTCTTCACTTTTATAAGTTAAATTAATGATGTAATCATCCATGACTGAGTAAAGAATTTCTTCAAGTTTTTTATCTAAACGATGAATTTCATCTATAAAAAATATCTCATTTTCTTTGATCGAAGCTAAAATTTCAACCAAATCTTGTATAGTTGCAATCATTGGTGCATTAATAACTCGAATTTTAGTGTTCATCTCAGTCGATAAAACGTAAGCTAAACTAGTTTTCCCCATACCACTAGGACCAATTAGCAAAATATGATCAAGACAGGTCTTCTGCTTCTTTGCACTATAAATATAAACTTTAAGCTCGTTTACAATTTGACTTTGGCCAAAATAATCCTCAAAAGATTTTGGTCTAGTAATTGATAAAAGTTCACTATTCATTTTTCAACCTCAGAATTGCTTCTTTCATTGCTTCACTATTTTCTAATCCATCAGGCAAAGCATCTAAAACGGCTAAGACTTTTTGAGGAGAATAATTTAAATTGACTAAAGCATTGAACACATCATGATATTTATAATTTAAACCTTGAATGTTAATTACTTTATTTTTAAGTTCATAATAAATTCGATCAGCCTTTGAACCAATACTACTTATTTTCTGCAAAGCGCTTAAATCCTTGTTTCTTATAAGTGAAACTAAACCAACACTTGATAATTTACGGATAATATTAAGAGCAGTTTTTGGGCCTATTCCACTTATTTTTATAAGTTCAGTAAAAACAAATTTATCAAGTTTATTTAAAAAGCCATACAAAGAAATACTTTCTTCGTTATGAAAAATGTATGTAAATACAGTGTAAATATTTTCAATAACAAAAGAATCGCTATTTAAAACGTTAATTTCAAAGGAAATTCCTAAATCAGTTAGTAAAGAAATTTGTTGGTTTTTAATATCAACAACTTTCCCTTTTATATAATCAAACAAATTAATTTATATGGAATTATTCGTAATATTCAAATTCAAAATCAGCAATCTTGACAGTATCACCGGTTCTAGCTCCGATTTCATGTAGCTTTTCGTCAACGCCAATTTTATTTAAATATGTTAAAAGTCTAAGCATTCCTTCATCAGTTGAAATGTTAATTAAGTTATAAGTTCTAATTACTCTATCACCAATTATTTCGTAATAGCCTTCTTTGCGCTTAACGATATCAAAAATATCTTCCTCATCATTAAGATTAAAGACTTCTTCTTTATCTTCTTCTTTATAGACTGGCCAGATTGGAGCATCTTTTAAAAGCTCAACACATTTATACAAAACTTTATCAAGATTTTCTTCACTAATGCATGAAACAGGAATAACAGGTTTATTGAGTTTTGATTCAAACTCTTTCAACTTTTCTTCACTACCTTCTTCATCCATTTTTGAAGCAACAACAATTTCTGGACGATCTAAAAGATGCATACCATAATTATTAAGTTCATCTTTGATATCTAAATAATCTTGGTAAGGATCTTCTCTTGACATATCAACCATATGAACTAAAACACGACATCTCTCAATATGACGTAAAAACATTAAACCAAGACCTTTACCCAAGTGAGCACCTTTTATTAAACCAGGCATATCAGCAATAACAAAACTATCCTCACCAATTTTAGCAACACCTAAATTAGGAACAATAGTTGTAAAAGCGTAATCGCCAATTTCGGCTTTACAATTAGTAACACAGCTTATAAAAGTGCTTTTACCAGCATTTGGAAGACCAATAACGCCTACATCAGCAAGAAGTTTTAATTCTAAAATTAATCTTTTCTTTTCTCCTGGTAACCCATTTTCTGTAATTTTTGGACATCTATTACGTGAACTCTTAAAGGCAGAGTTGCCTCTACCGCCTCTTCCACCTTTACAAATAAGGTAAGTTTCGCCGACTTCTTTTAAATCGCATATAAATTGGTGATTTTCTTCTAAAAAGACAACCGTGCCAACAGGTAAATCAATATAAATGTCTTCGGCTGCATGTCCATATTGATTTTTAATATCGCCATTTTCACCATCAAGAGCGATAAATGTTCTTGAATGTCGATAATTTACAAGAGTGGTTGTTGTTTTTGAGCATCTTAAATAAACGGAACCGCCTCTTCCGCCATTTCCACCAGCTGGTCCACCTTTTGGGACGCCTCTTTCACGACGAAAAGCAATGCGTCCATTACCGCCTTTTCCACTTCTTACTTCAATAATCGCTCTATCAATAAACATAAAATTGTCCCTTTAAAAGAAAATCACCTGTTAAGAAACAGATGATTTCATTTTCATAATTAAGCAGCTACTTCGTAGACGCTAACACGTTTTCTATTTTTGCCAACTCTTTCGTATTTAACAATACCAGCTTTTGTAGCAAAAATTGTATCATCACTACCCTTTTTAGTGTTAACACCAGGATAGATTCTTGTACCACGTTGTCTATAAATAATCATGCCTGCTTTACAAAATTGACCATCGCTTCTTTTTGCGCCGAGTCTTCTACCAGCAGAATCTCTACCGTTTTTAGTACTACCGACACCTTTATGGGATGCGAATAATTGTAAATCAAGTTTAAAACTTAAATACATAAACATCTTCCTTTCTACATTTTCTTAGAAATTGAGATATAAGATTTATAAGATTCTTCTATAGTCATAAGCTGGATCAAGATAGTTCTCATAACAATCTCATCGTTTTTATTCAAATTATCCTTTGTATCGATAATTAATTTACCACTTTCAATGATAATTTGATAATTTTGATGATTTGTTAAGGCGTTACATCCGCCAACCAATATTGCACTAACTGCGCTGCAGACAATGTCTTTACCTTTTTCAGCAAATAAAGCATGTCCAATAGCTTCAATTTTAACAACCTTATCGTCTTTTTCTAAAAAAGTGATTTTAATCATTTACTTTGAATTAATACTTGTAATAGTTAAGCAAGTATATGGTTGTCTATGTCCAATATGTTTATGATAAGTAGTTTTTGCTTTGTACTTATAAACATGGATCTTTTTGCCTAAACCTTGCTTTTCAACTTTTGCAACAACTGAAGCACCTTTAATTGTTGGGTTACCAGTTACAACATTTTTGTCACTAATTAAAAGTACATCAGTGAATGTGTAATCAGTGCCGGCTTCTACATTGAGTTTTTCAACATAGATTTTTTGTCCAACCTCAACTTTAAGTTGCTTACCGCCAGTTAAAATTATAGCGTACATCTAATATGCCTCCGATTTTTAAAATAATTACTCGCTTTTAAGGTAATTCGTGAGAATTTTAGGGACCTTTTCAATGCGGTTGTACCAAAAATGGGGTTACAACGCTAATTATTATACATTTTATTCGTTAATAATCAAGTAAAAGATTTAAGGAAGATGTTTCACCTATTTCCACTGGAATTTATACCCGCCAGGGAGTTGAATTAGTCCATCCTCAGTGTAGAAAAGTTTATAAATTGCAACTGCAACAACAGCTATGGCCATAACCGCCATAACAGCCGATAAAGTAATCGCTTCTCCACAACGAATGGAACTTAATTCATTTTTAGATAAAGGAATCTTGTTTTCCATATTTAAAAACCTCCTTTCACTAATATAAAGGAGGTTATTTCATTTTTTTTTAAAAAAAACTTTTATAAATTTTCTAATTTCTTTTTTATTTCGCTATATTGAGTTTTATATTGCTCATATTTTGCTTTTTCTAAGTCAACTTTTTGCTTTGGAGCTTTGCTAATAAATTTTTCATTATTCAACATTGCTTCACTACGTTTAAGTTCACTTTCAACTTTTTCTAAATCTTTATTTAACTTAGCTTTAAGTTCGTCTTTATTCACGCTATCTTCGATAAATAATGTTAAATCAGGTAAGACAATACTGCTAACACCTTGTTTATCTTCTTTAATAAGACTTAAAGATTTAGCAAATGAATAACGAGCAAGATATTTACTTAAAGGAGTAAAGTCGAAATTAGATTTTAATGAAATGTCTAAAGCTTCATTTGGTGCTAAAGAATTATTAACTTTGTATTGTCTAATAGCTTCAATTGCACTCTTTAATGCCTCAACTTTTTTAATCGATGAAGCAAAAACTAAATCCTTTTTATATTCAGGGTAGTCTTCAAGCATAATTGATTCTTTATGAACAGGTAAATTTAGATAAATTTCTTCACTTATAAATGGTGAGAATGGATAAATCATCATTAAAATAGCTTTTAATGTATAAAGTAATGTGAAATATGTTCCATCTTTATAAGTGTTTTCGTCTTTTAATGTTACTTTACTCATTTCAAGATAGAATGAGCAATAATCATCATAGACGAAGTTATATAATAAGTTACTTGCAATACCATATTCATATGAATCCATTGCTTTAGTTATCTTTTTAACGACAGTTTCAAGTTTAGTAAGAATATATTTATCAACTAATGATAGTTTCTTTTTATCGATATCCTTAAGTTCATAGTTTTTATAATCTTCTGGAATATTCATTAAAATAAAACGAGCACTATTCCAGATTTTGTTTAAATAGTTATTTGCCGCTTTAACTTTTTCTTCGCTGAAACGCATATCTTGGCCAGGAGATGCTGTAGTCGCTAAGAAATATCTTAAGCTATCGACACCATATTCATTTATAACATCGATTGGATCAACACCATTTCCTAAAGATTTCGACATCTTTCTTCCTTGAGAATCACGAACAATACCATGAATAATTACGTCTTTAAATGGTGCTTTATCGGTAAAATGTAAACCTTGGAAGACCATTCTAGCAACCCAGAAGAAAATAATATCGTATCCTGTAACCATACAATCTAAAGGATAGTATCTCTTTAAATCACTGGTTTCATCAGGCCATCCTAATGTTTCAAATGGCCATAAAGCACTAGAGAACCAAGTGTCTAAAACATCTTCATCTTGGACCCAATTTTCCATATCAGTAGGTTTTTGGGCGGAAACTAGTATTTTATCAGTAGTTTTTGAGTAGTAAACTGGTATTCTGTGGCCCCACCATAATTGTCTAGAAATGCACCAATCATCACAGTTTGACATCCATTGTTTTAAGACTTTTTCAAAGCGTTTTGGGAAGAAATTGACTTTATCAGCACTACTTGCTTGGTTTTTTAAAACCCTATCAGCAAGAGGTTTCATCTTAATAAACCATTGCTTAGAAAGTATAGGTTCAACAACAGCATCACTTCTTTCTGAGTGACCAACTTGGTGTTTGATATGTTCAATTTTAATTAAATTACCTTCTTCTTCAATTTGTTTAACTAATAATTTACGGCATTCATTACGATTCATTCCAGAATATTTGCCGCACTCTTTTGTCATTGTTCCATCGGTGTTCATAATAACAGGAGCTTTAAAGCCATACTTTTTACCGATTATGAAGTCGTTAGGATCATGAGCTGGTGTACATTTCATTGCACCTGTTCCAAAAGAAATATCAACATATTCATCACCAATAACTGGTAAAGGATCGCCATTTGCTGGATTTATAACTGTTTTACCAATAATATCTTTATAACGTTTATCTTTTGGATTAACAACAACACAAACATCACCAAACATAGTTTCTGGACGTGTAGTTGCAATTGTTAAAAAACGGGTTTTATCATCGGTAAAAGGATATTTAAAATAGAAAAATTCCCCTTCGTCTTCTTTATAAATAATTTCGATATTACTTAAGGCAGTTTTCATAACAGGATCATAGTTAACAATCCTTTCACCACGATAAATAAGACCTTCATTATATAAATCGACAAAAACTTTATTTACCGCTTTAATACATCCTTCATCAAGGGTAAATCTTTCACGAGAATAATCGACCATTATGCCCATTTTAGCCCATTGTTCATGAATAATGTGGCTATACGAATCTTTCCAAGCATAGCATTCCTTTAAAAAGGCTTCTCGACCAATCTTAAAACGATTAGTTCCTTCTGCGTTAAGTTTTGCATCGACTTTTGCTTGAGTGGCAATCCCCGCATGATCAACCCCTGGAAGATATAAAACATCAAAGCCTTTTGCTTTTTTATAACGACAAGTTATATCTTGAATAGTATTATCAATAGAATGCCCGATATGGAGTTTTCCAGTAACATTTGGAGGAGGAATGACCATTGAAAAACGAACTTTTGAAGTATCTCCAGCTCTAAAATAGCCTTTTGATTTCCAATTTTCGTATTTACCTTCTTCAGTTTTTTTAAAGTCATACTTTTTATCAAGTGCCATATTAATTTGCCTCCCTTACAACTCCTTCAATCATTTCTTTTAATCTTAAAATACTCTTCTTATCGTTTATTGAAACTAACAAAGGAGGATATTTTTCAGGTTCAAAGTTAAGTTTATTTTTTAAATTTTTATAAATTTTTGATCTCATAGACATATTTAATTTATCGCATTTGGTCATGCAAATTACAAAGCGATATTTATATGAAAGCAAAAAATTATAAAAATCTAAATCATCATCCGTTGGTTCATGTCTTGAATCAAGTAAAAATACAACAAGTTTTAAACTTTTATTGTCTTTAAAGTAACCTTCAATCATCTTTCCATAAAAAGCATAATCAAGGTCTTTTTTGGTTGAAAAGCCATATCCTGGACAATCGACCAAATAAAAATAATCTTCAACGGAATAATAATTTAAAACACGTGTATGGCCTGGTTTTGAACTTGTATAGGCTAGTTTTTTGGAGTTTGTTAACGCATTTATTAAACTAGACTTACCAACATTTGATTTTCCAACAAAAAGCACTGAGGAGTTATACTCCCCAGGTGCTTCTTTTACATCTACAATGCTTTTAATAAATTTGGCTTTATTAAAATAATAGTTTTCCATCTTATTTGAAAATAACTTTCACAGCATCATCTACATTTTTCATATAGACAATTTTAAGTTTTTCTGTAATTTCTTTTGGAAGTTCGCTCACGTTATGCTTATTTCCATCTGGAATAATAATTTTTTTAATGCCACTTCTCATAGCAGCTAAAGATTTTTCCCTTAATCCACCAATTGGAAGAGCATTACCTCTTAAAGTAACTTCCCCAGTCATAGCGATATCACCACTTACAGGTTTTTTACTTAAAGCACTGATAATTGCACAAGTTATTGCAACTCCAGCACTAGGTCCATCTTTAGGAATAGCGCCTTCTGGAACGTGAACATGAATATCAATCTTATCAAAAATTTGAGGATCAATATCGTATTTTTCTGCATTAGCTTTAACATAGTCTAAAGCGATTTCACAACTTTCTTTCATGACGTCGCCCAATTTTCCTGTTAAAACTAATCTGCCTTTACCAGCAAAATAATTTACTTCTATTGCTAAAATATCTCCACCATAATCAGTATAAGCTAAACCAGTAACAACACCTACTTGTTTACCTTTTTCTTTACTTGTTGAATCAAATGGTTCAACACCAAGATATTTAATAACATCTTTAATAGTTATATTTACCTTAAAATCGGTGTTTAATCCTTCTTTTACTTTTTCAACAATTACTTTTCTAATGATACTAGCAATATTTCTTTCTAAATCTCTAACACCAGCTTCTCTAGTATAGCGATCGATAATGTAATAAATGCTTTCATCATCAAAAGTAATAGATCCTTCTTTTAATCCATTAGTATCAAGTTGTTTTTTGATTAAAAAATCAGTTGCAATATGAAGTTTATCAATTGCTGTGTAGCTAGGAACATGAATTAATTCTAATCTATCAAGTAATGGAGCAGGAATGTTTTCAATATTATTTGCTGTACAAATAAATAAAACATTACTTAAATCATAACTAATTTCAAGGTAGTTATCGGCAAATTCCTTGTTTTGCTCAGGATCTAATACCTCAAGGAGAGCACTACTTGGATCGCCTTTAAAAGAATCACGGCCCAACTTATCAATTTCATCAAGTAAGAAAACAGGATTATTAACTTTAACCTTTCTTAAAGAATTGATAATTCTACCAGGACGTGAGCCAACATAAGTTCTACGATGTCCTCTAATTTCTGCCTCATCACTAACGCCACCTAAAGAACATTTAATAAATTTTCTACCTAATGCTCTTGCAATTGAACGTGATAAAGAGGTTTTACCACAGCCTGGTGGCCCATAAAAACATAAAATAGGAGCTTTTAAATTACCCTTAAATTTCTTAACACAAAGATATTCGATAATTCTTTCCTTAACTTTGACAAGTCCATAATGATCTTCATCAAGAACTGCTTTAGCATGATCAATATCGTTATCATCCTCAGTTTGCTCAAACCATGGAATTGAAAAAACAATATCAATATAATCTTGAATTAAACTTGCTTCAAGAGAGCCTTGAGGCATCATTTCTTTGCGCTTTAATTCATCCTTAATTTTATTTTTGACTTCTTCTGGATATGGGTTATTTTCAAGTTTTTCTATCGTTGAGGTAGAGTCTTTGCTTGGATCTTCTCCAAGTTCTTTTTTAATAGCTCTAATTTTTTCACGTAAAAGATATTCTTTTTGTTGTTTATCAGTGTTTTGTTGAACTGTTTGCATGATTTTGCGATCAATATCATTAAGTTCACTCATTTCATTTAAAGCAACTAAAACTTTTAAAAGACGATCATTTACTGTGTTAGCCTCAAGCAAATCTTGCTTAGCTTTTGGAGCTACAGAAACACGATTTGCTAAGAAATAACTTAATTCAGTAGCATTGATTCCATGGGCTAATTGCTCATTTAGCCCTTGGCCATTGCCTCTGAAGAAATTTTCAAATCCATCACTTTGTATTTTCTTAATAATGTTAGTTATTAAACTGACTTCTTCTTTATTGTCTCCTAAAATATCAGGATACATTCTTGCTGTAGCATAAAAAGTATCATTGTCAAATCTGATAGAGTCAATTTGGACTCTATCAGTATGAACAAATTTAGCTCTTAAGCCAGTTTTTGTATTTTCAATATTAGATATTTGAGAAAGTACACCTATTGAATAAATATCTTCAAAAGATGAAATGTTTTCTTTTTCTAAATCTTTTTGAGATACAACAATACAATATGAGGAATGAGCTGTTGTTGAAACTCTAACTGCTCCAACTGAGAATTTACGTTCTACAGCTAAAGTGATTTGAGAGCCTGGATAGCCAACATATCCTCTTGTAATAACTAAAGGTAATTCAAATATTTCGCTATTGTTAAAATTCATTAATTTCGATTACCTCCTTTATGGTATTTAACTATTTATTTTCTTCGCTAACTTCTTTCTTTGCAGTTTTTGTTGTTTTTTTGGCTGTAGTTGAAGTTGTTTTCTTTGCTCTTGGTTTTTTAGCAGCTGGTTTTTCTTCTTTCTTGTCAGCTGGTTTTTCTTCTTTAACTTCTTCTACTTTTTTATCAGATTTTGTTTCTTGAATATTGTTAGCGCTAATAAATCTAACGATCTTGTTTTCGACTAAGGTAGAAATGACTCTTCCTTCATCGTTTTTATAAATATTTTTGATTTCATCAACTTTCATACCATAGTTGGTAGCAAGTTGATTGTAATAATCTTCGAGTTCTTGTCTAGAAACAACTAAATTTTCAACTTGTGCAATCTTTTGGAAAACAAGGTATTGTTCAAGTCTCTTTCTTGCTTCAACTTTGAAGTTTTCTTCTAACTTTTCGTCGCTTAAACCAGTGATTTCTTTATATTGTTCATAAGTTAAACCATTACTTGTAATTTGATTAATAGTATTTTCTTTCATGGCTTTAACTTCTTGATTGATTACATCTGCACCGATTTCAAATTTAGCATTTTCAATAATCTTAGCTAAAACTTTGTTGAATTGTTCTTGTCTAGCTTGGTTATCTAATCTATTTTGAACTTGTTTTGCTTGATAGGCTTTAAATTCTTCAACATTATTAACATCCTTAATGTTTAATGTAGAGACAAATTCATCATTAAGTTCTGGTCTTTGTTTGGTTTTAATTTCGTGAATCATACAAACAAATTTAGCTTCTTTGCCAGCGAGTTCTTTAACGTATTGTTCTGGGAAGGTGACGATAACGTCTTTTTTAGTTTCGCTAGTAACACCGATTAATTGATCTTCAAAACCAGGGATAAATTGATTTGAACCAAGGACTAATGAATAGTTGTTTGCACTTCCACCATCAAATTCTTTTCCATCGATATATCCTTTAAAATCGAAGACAACAGTATCGCCTTTTTCAGCAGCACCATCTTTAATAACAAGTTCAGCATTATCTTCTAAAACATGATCAATTTCTTCTTGAATTTCTTTTTCAGTGGCTGTTCTTTTTTCTAGAGGTACATTGATGTCTTTATATTGACCTAAAGTTACTTCTGGAGCAGTTGTAACTTCAAAAACAGCGGTAAATCCATCATCATTAAGTTCAGTAACATTAACTTTTGGTTGTGTATATGGTACTAATTTATGTTCACGAAGAGCAGAATTATATAATTCTGGTAATGCTTCATTAATTGCTTGATTTATTAATTCACTTGGATTAATTCTTTCTTTTGCAAGTTCAATAGGAGCTTTTCCTTGTCTAAAGCCTTTAATAGTAACTTTTTGGGCAAGTTTCTTTAAAGCTTTTTCTTGTGCTTCTTTCCAAGCTTCCTTTTCTACTTTTGCTTCAATTTCATATATTGAAGTATCTTTTTTTGTTAATTTTGTATTCATTGTTTTTCCTCCGCGTATACTGAAAAATTATACATTAATTTCTTTCTTATAGTAAAGTGAAATAACCTCTAAAAGAGCCTAAGGTCAAGAAAGTTTAAATATATATTTAAATTTCATTTTCTATATGGTTTAAATGCCACTGCCTGCAAGCATCAACAATCATTTTTTTGTAATAATTTATGTAACGTCGATTTGCCCCTTTTAGATAAAAATTGCTTGGACTTGCTTTCTTCATTCTATAAAAGTTTGTTGCGATCTCATAAATTGCATAGGCTAAGCTTGCAAGTTCTACTTTTGTAGTTAAATAGTTAGGAAAAAGCAAAGGCCTTACAGAACGATATAAATCAACTTGATAATCCATCATTCCTTCATCATGAGCTGTATAACATAAAGCAAATTCAAGTTCTGTTTCATAAGTCAAACGATATTCTTCTTTTTTAACTTTAAGTTCATTAGGAATACAGGCAAAATACTTACCATTTCTTGAGAAAAAATAAACGCTATCATCGTTAAATTCATAAAGAGATTCAAAAAGCAAAGCATAATTTAAATCAAATTCTCTTCTTGATTTAAGAATATCTTGAATTCTAGGCAAAACATACATTTTTTGCTCGTTTTTAGGAATATGAGTTTTCATAAATAGCAAAGACGTTAAAACGATATTAGGATCAGGATTTTGAAGTGCTGCGATGCAATTTGAAATATCAGGTACAAAAATTTTATTTTTATTCTTACTCTTAAAACTAGTAATATAACGCTCTAAGTCATATCGATTTCCTGGACTTAAAAACTCATACATCGAAATAAGTTGTAAATAATTTATAATCACTCGATATGAAAGTTTTAGGTGCTCCGCAATTAAAACAAAAAGTTTCACTGCTTCTTTAAAATTACCTGTTAATAAAGTTTTTTCGTTAATTCGGTATTCTCTATAAGCTGAATTATATTTTCCAAGAAAATCCAAACTTCTAATCTTTAAAAAGAGGGAATTAAAATCGCCAGAATCAATTTCTGCTTCAACAATATCTTGATATTGTTCTTTTTTGAATAATTCTAATAATTGGCTATTATCCATTCTAATTCAATTTCCTAACCTTTTCATAAAGTAGTTTAGCACTTTCTTTAGGAATTATTTGCTCTAATTCTTCAATTTTGGCATTTTTTAACTCACTAATTGAAGGAAAAGCCTTAATTAATTGCTCTTTTCGCTTTTCACCTATACCATCAACATCATCAAATACACTATTAAATACACTTTTATTTCTCTTTTTAATATGTGTTGTTATTGCGTATCGATGCACTTCATCTTGCATTCTTGTTAAAAGCAAAAATAGTTTCTTTTCATCATCAAGATAATATTCATTAAAATTTTCATCCATCAGAGCGCTTGTTCTATGTTTACTTGTTTTAACCAGACCAGCTATCGAAAAAGGTAAATTAAGCGCTTTTTTAACCTCTAATGCCGTTTCAATTTGCCCCTTGCCACCATCAACAATAATTAAATCAGGCATTTCACCATTTTCTTCTTTAACTCTTTTATAGCGTCTAGTTAATGTCTCTCTCATGGATGATAAATCATCTTTTTTGTTTACACCCTGAATATTAAACTTGCGGTATAACTTTTTATAAGGAATACCATTAATAAATACAACCATTGCCCCTATAGCGTTGGTTCCTTGTAAATGTGAATTATCAAATAATTCAATTCTAGTTGGAGTCTTTATGTGCAAAATATTGCCTAATTTATCAAGTAAATTCAAAACGTCGTCATCTAATTTAGCGGTTAAAAAATGTTCATCTAAAGCTTCTTTTGCGTTTATTTCACAAATATCTAAAACATCATGTAATTTGCCTTTTGTTGGTGCAAACACATTTGCATTTTCAAAATAATTCATCAAATTATCTTTGATTTCTTCATTAGAAACTATCACTTCATTTGGAATAGCGTTAATTGAATAATATTGATAAATTATTTCACTCACGAATTCATTAATTTCGCCAATGAGTTCATAGCAAAAACTTCTTTTTGAAAGCAAAATACCTTCTCTATATGAAAATAAAGCAATAGCAATATAGTTTTCTCTTGTATGAAAAGAGAAAAAATCACGATTTATCTTATCCTTAAATTCAACATTTTGTTTTTCGGTAATGTGATTTATTGAATCAAGCATTTTTTTGTATTCTTGAGCACGCTCAAACTCTAAATTTTCACTATGCTTTCTGATTTTTTCCTTAAGATCTTTAACCAAATCTTGATTCTTTCCTTTTAAAAAATCGGCAATATTATCAACAATTTCTTCATATTTTTCTTTACTAACTGGTTTAACGCAAGGAGCTAAGCATTGACCAATATGGTAATAAAGACAAGGCGATTTTGGAACATTATGGCACTTACGTAATGGAAAAAGTTTATTGATAAGATCTATTACTTCAAATGCAGCACTACTATTAGGATATGGTCCGAAATATAGGCATTTTTTGTCTTTAACGTTTCTTGATAAACTAACATATGGATTTTCGACATTTTTATGAATCGCAATATATGGATAATGCTTATCATCCATTAAAAGTATGTTATATCGAGGATGGTTTTTTTGAATAAGATTCATTTCAAGAATCAAAGCTTCTTTTTCACTTTTAGTAATTATCGTCTCGAAATGATCAACATGCGATACCATTGCTGCTGTTTTTCCTGAATGCATACGCAAAAAATATTGAGAAACTCTCTTTTTTAAGTTTTTTGCTTTGCCAATATAGATGATTTCATCATCAGCATTGTGCATTAAATAGCACCCAGGATGATCTGGCAATAATTCAATCTGTTTTTTTAAAATATCATTCATCATTTTAAACTAACAATAGTTGAACCACTTCCTCCATCAAGTTCGCTTCCAATACGATATTTATCGACATTTTTTCTTCTTTTTAAGAAAGAATGAATGCCTTCTCTAAGCTTCCCGCTTCCATAACCATGGATAATTTTGACTTCTTTTAATCCTTTTAAAACACAATCATCAAGATATTTATCAAGAGCGATTAAAGCATCATCTACACGATAACCAATCAAGTTTAAAGAAGATAAGACTTGTTTTTGCCCGAGGATATATTTATCTGCATTTATCGCTGGTTTTATTGCTTCTTTAGGTGCTTCAATCAACTCACATTGATCTTTAGTAGCATTTAAGGTAAAACCATCACTTGTTAAAATACGCAATTTATTACCATTTTCAGAAGCAACTTTACCACTTATATTAAGTGATTTAATTGTTACATAATTCCCAACAGTAATGTTTTCATTTTTCTGTTTCTTTACGTTAATTTTATCGAGCTTCTCTTCAGCTTTTTTAATGTCTTTATCTTTTAAGAAAGCATTATAAATATTATTAATTTCGTTATATTTGTCGTTTAAGAAAATATCAAATTTATCGATTTTTTGATTCTTTAATTTATTTTCTTTATCCCTTATTTCTTTTTCTCGACGTGCTAAATCATCCTTTAATTTCGCAAGGCTTTCTTGCCTTTGTTTTAATTTCTCATCTTTTGTAGCGAGATATCTTTCTTTTTCATCTAATACGTGCAATTTTTTATCATCTTCACTTGCAAATGAGTTGTCGTAAATTTTCTTAGCGTCAGCTATTAACTCACCAGGTAATCCGAATTTTTTGCCGATTAAAAAACCATAACTTTTGCCACTTACACCAAGTAAAATTTTGAATGTTGGAGTAACGTTTTTTTCATTAAAAATAAATGAAGCATTTAAAATTTGCTTATTTGTTAATCCATATTTTTTAAGCAATTCATAATGTGAAGTGACCAATGATAAAGCTTTAATTTTTAGTAATTGTTTTACAATAGCGACAGCTAAAGCTTCGCCTTCTTTAGGATCAGTTCCAGTACAAAGTTCGTCAATAACTACTAAATCACTACTAGTTATCGACTGAAGAATTACTGAAATATTACTAATATGGGCCGAAAAGGTACTTAAATTGTTTTCTATAGATTGACTATCGCCTATATCTACAAATATATTATCAAAGATACAAACCTCACTATCAATGCTTGCTGGAATTGCTAATCCAAGCTTAATCATATAGGCACAAATAGCAATTGTTTTTAGCGCTATAGTCTTACCACCTGCATTTGGCCCACTTATAATCATAAGAGTTTTGTCTTTACCTAAAATGAAGTCATTACCAACGCAAATATTTTTATCAATTAAAGGATGCTTTGCATTAAGCAACTTAAAATAGTGTTCGTTATTTACAACCGGAATATTTGCATCAATTTCCTTAGCGTATTTTGATTTAGAAGCAAGGAAATCAAGTTCACCTAATATCTCATTGTTGTTAATGAGTTCGTTTCCTGCTTCAACTACTTTAGTTGTTAGAGCAAACAAAATCTTATTAATTTCATCTCTTTCTTTAAGCCTTAAAACAGAAAGTTGATTTTCAAGTTCCAGAATCTCTTTTGGCTCTATAAAAGTTGTTTGACCGCTATCAGATATATCTTGCACTATTCCATCAATGCTACTTTTATATGATGAATTTACAGGTATTGCATAATGCCCATTTCTTAAAACAAAATTATCTCCTGATAACTTATCTTTATATTTAGAAAATATGCTGTTCAAAGAACTATGGATGTATTTATTAACACTATAAATATTTTTCCTAATTAAACTTAGTTCTTTCGACGCGCTATCTTTAACAGTGTTTTCTGGAGAAATAGCACTAGAAATTGCATTATATAGTATTTCATTAGCCTTCAAGGACATGAATAGCTCGTTTAAATAATTCAAATCTTCTTTAATTTTTAATGAATACTTTATTGTATCAACAGTTGTTTGAATCTCTTGTTTGATAGCATTTAAAGTCATTTCATTAAAAACATTACCCTTTTTGGCATAGGAAATCTCTTCATACATATCAAGTTCACTAAGAATAGGAAAATCGTTATATATCGATAAAACTTCTATTGTTTCTTTGAGTTTACATAACTCTTTTGATACATATTTAAAATCTTTAGAAGGCTTTAAATCATCGACCTTTTTAGCGCCAATCTTCGTTTTTGTGTAAAATTTTATTTTCTCTTTTATTTTTTCAATTTCTAATACAGTTTCTAAATTTGTCATAAATCTAATATATCTATTTTACTTTAAAATTAACTTTTCCGAATATTAATTTTTTCCGATTATTATCTTATTTTTTTTACATTTTTAATATAAATGCTATAATACAAGCAATGATAACAATAAAGGTAACCAAAAATAACCTCGAAAATCTTGAAAAAACTTATCTTAATTATATCGTAGAAAGAAACATTGGATATATTCTTTTTGTTGCTAAAACAGACAAAAATATCATTACTGCCTACGACAATAAAAAGGGTAATAACTTTAAGGTTACAATTCAAGGAGAAAATGCACTTGAACTCGCAGAAAAATGGTCTAATTCGCCTGCTACTTTACCTAGAAAAACCAAGGATTATACTGGCCCAGTCGTTTATCTAGATATCGACGAGCAAATTGGCAGCGATGAAGTTGGAACTGGTGATTTTTTTGGGCCAATTGTTGTTTGTGCTTGTTATTCAAATCACGACACTATGAAAGTTATTGAAGATTATAAAATAACTGACTCTAAAAAGATGTCTGATCAAAAGATACTACAAATTATTCCTTCAATTCTCAAAAAGGTTCACTTCTCATGCAAAATATTTAGCGATGAAAAATATAACAATGCTATCAAACAAGGATATAACATGAATCAAATTAAAGCTATGGCTCATAATTATGTTCTTGATAAACTTCATAGACGTTGCCCTTATGTTAAAAATATATATGTAGATCAATTCACTCCTGAAAATAAATACTATGAATATTTAAGTGGTATTTCACCTGAAAATGTTCAAAAAAATATTGTTTTTAGGGAAAAAGGTGAACTTTGCTTCCCTAGTGTTGCTTTAGCAAGTAACATTGCTCGATATACTTTTTTACAATATATGAGTGAATTAGGCGAAAAATATGGAGTTAAAATCCCACTAGGAGCAAGCAAAGAAGTTAATGAATTTGCAAAAAAATTCATCAATAAATTTGGTATCGATGAATTTAATAAAATAGTTAAGCAAAATTTTAAAAATTACGCCGAAGTAACTAATGATTCCGTTTCTTTGGTTTAATTTTCTAACTTGTCTAGCACTTCTTTAAAATATTGAGGTAAGTCTGTTTCTAAACTTATCTCTTTTTTTAATATTGGATGATAAAAAGTTAATTTATATGCATGTAGCAATTGCCCATCATTATATAAACTAGTACTTCCACCATATAGTTTATCCCCAACTAAAGGATGATTTATCGAAGACATATGAACTCTGATTTGATGAGTACGGCCTGTTTCTAATCGACATTTAATCAAAGTGTAATTAGAATAACGTTTTAAAACTTCAAAATGAGTTATTGCCTCTTTCCCATTTTGATTATCAATTGCCATTTTTAAACGATTTGACTTATCTCTTCCAATTTTTCCAATGATTTTCCCATTGTCACTTCTAATTACGCCATCAGTTAAAGCAATATATTCACGATGCATGGAGTGATCTTCAAGTTGTTTTGCAATTTCTTTATGTGCGTAATCGTCCTTACAAATTAAAAGTAATCCACTTGTATCTTTATCAATTCTATGAACGATTCCAATACGTTCTAAGCCATTAACCTGAGATAATTTTTTATTAGCATAAATTAAAGCATTAACAAGCGTGTCGTTATGATGTCCATCTCCTGGATGAACAACGAGTCCTTTTGGTTTATTTATAACTAGTAAATAATCATCTTCATAAACAATATCTAAATTAAACTCATAAGGGAGCAAATCTGTATTACTTTCTTTTTGGACATAATTCACAAGAATTGTGTCACCTTCTTTGACTTTATAAGATGGGGAAACATACTGATTATTAACTAGAATACTACTATTTTTGATTAAATTAGCATAATAAACACGAGAATTAAGAGAGTCTAAAAGAGTTAAGGCTTTATCTAACCTTAACCCTTCTAAGTTTTTTTCTATCTTAAATTCTTTGCTATTCATTGTTTTTAGGTTCTTCTTGAACTTTATTTTGTTCAGCTTCTTCTAGTTTCTTTATTGTTTCTTTATGAGCTTTATCTTCTTTGGAAGTTTTATATTCATCATAAATTAAATAACCAAGTAATAATAAAATACCAACAACTAAACAAGAATCGGCAATATTAAAAATACCAAATCCTGGAAGCCAAGATTGAACAGAAATAAAATCAACTACACCTCTATCAAAGAAGAATGTACGATCAATTAAATTTCCAATATCGCCACCTAATATCAAAGCAAGACAAACCCCAAAGAATGGATTTATTTTTTTATCTTTGTAAATAAGGTAGCCAATATAAATCAATAGACCAATTGCAACTAGCCAAGATAATAAAACAAAAATGATTCTAATCCATAAAGCATCGTCGCCCATACCAAAGGCAGCACCTTTATTGTATACAAGAGTAAATTCAATAAAATTTGGTATAAAAGTGACTGGCTGCCCTAATGTAAGATAATTCATTGCTACAACTTTTGTCACTTGGTCAATAACAATAGCTGCTATAACAATTGAAAAGAAATAAATAAAGAAAATTAAATACTTTTTAAAGTTTATTTTTTTAAAGCTTTCAAGCATCTTGGACATAAATGTGCTCCTTCAACTTCTTTAATTTCGCTTTCATCAAAATAATTCCAACATCTATCACATTTAATACCAGAATGTTTGCTTACTTTTGAATAAGTTAATTTATTTTCGTTTTCTTTTAAAGATTCATCAAAATTAACTTCACTAACAATAAATAATCTAGCAAGTTCTTCTTTAGAAAAATTCTTTAATTCGTTCTTAAGTGTTTCATCTTTAATATTAAGTGTTAATAAAGCCTCTTGTGCACTTCCAATTTCACCCTTATTTCTTTCATTTTCTAAAGTCTTAAGAGCTTCGTCTCTGAATTCTTTGATTAATTTATAATTCTCTAATAACTTAGAATCGAAGTTATGGCTCTTTTTAGGATAATCGTAATAGATAACATTATCTTTAGTTTTTAACGGATAATTTTGATTAACTTCATCCATTGTGAAAGGAATAATTGGATTTAATAAGCGCATTAATGTAAAGCAGCACTCATTTAAGACTGTTTGAACTTGTCTTCTTCTTAAACTATCTTTTTCTTCACAATATAAGATATCTTTAGCGACATCTAAGTAGAAACTACTTAAATCATCACTTAAGAATTTTAAAATTTCACTTGTTCCGCTAATGAAATTATATTGATCCATAGAATCGATAACTTTGTTTTTGACTTCTTCGAGTCTAGCCAAAATAAATTTATCAATTTCTTCAAAAGTATTAACTTTGTCTTCTTCTTTAAAGGTATCTTCAATACTTCCGTTTGATAAGTTACCTAAAATAAATCTGAAAGTATTTCTAATTTTTCTATATTGATCGCTAATTGTTTTAACAATAGTTTCTGAAATTCTAACATCTTGTTGGTAATCAGTTAAAGCAGCCCATAAACGTAAGACATCTGCACCATATACACCAATAATTTTAAGTGGATCTAAACCATTGCCTTTTGATTTTGACATTTTCTCCCAGTGCTCATCCATAACAAATCCATGGGAAACACATTGTTTATATGGGGAATTACCAGTAGTTGCTAAAGAAACAATAAGAGAAGAATTAAACCATCCACGATATTGATCACTGCCCTCTAAATACAAATCAGCAGGATATTTTAATCCTCTTTCTTTTAAAACTCCTGACCAGCTAGAACCACTATCAAACCAAACATCCATAATATCTTTTTCTTTTTTGAAGATACCATTTGGTGAATGTTCGTTTTTGTAACCATCTGGTAAGAGTTCTTTTTCACTTAATTTGTACCAAATATTGCTTCCATTTTCTCTAACAAGCTTTTCAATATGATCAAAAACTTCTTTTTCGAGAATTGGAGTTCCATCTTCACAATAAATAACTGGAATAGGTACACCCCAAACTCTTTGACGAGAAATACACCAATCAGCACGATCTTTAATCATGTTGACCATTCTATTTTCACCCCATGCTGGGCTCCATTTTACTTCGTGAATTGCTTTAATTAACTCTTCTCTAATAGGCTCAATTGAACAGAACCATTGTGGAGTAGCTCTAAAAATAACAGGTTTATGTGTTCTCCAATCATGTGGATAAGAGTGAACAATATCCTTTTCTTTTACAAGATGCTCATTTTCAGTTAAAATTGCGAGCACTTCCTTATTTGCATCTTCATAGAATTTACCAGCAAGACGTGGTCCACAATCTTCGGTTAAATAACCATGTTCATCAACTGGACAATATGGTTTAATTCCATATTTTAAGCAAACCATATAGTCATCCATACCATGACCAGGAGCAATGTGAACTAAGCCAGTACCACTATCAGCTGTAACATAATCACCTAAGATTAATAATGAGTCACGATCATAGAAAGGATGCTTTAAAACGATGCCTTCTAAATCTTTACCTTTAATTGTTTTAATTAATTCGCATTTAGTTAGTCCAAGTTCTACTTGTAATGTACTAGATAACTCCTGAAGAAATACTAATTTACCACTAGAAGTGTCATAAACACCATAAATAAAGTTTGGATTAGCACAAACAGCAAGATTAGCAGGAAGTGTCCAAGGAGTTGTTGTCCAAATCAAAACTTTGCAATCATCATCTAAAATTCCCTTGCCATCTTTTACATCAAACTTAACATAAATTGTATAGGCTTTAACATCAGCATATTCAATTTCAGCTTCAGCTAAAGCACTTTCACTACTAGGTGACCAGTAGACAGGTTTTAAGCCTTTATAGATTAAGCCTTTTTCTGCCATTACTGCAAAGCAATGAATTTCGTTTGCTTCAAATTCAGGTAATAAAGTTAAATATGGATGATCATAATCACCTAATGCGCCAAGTCTTCTAATATCACTTTTTTGCTTTTCAACTTGAGATAATGCGTATTCTCTGCACTTCTCTCTGAATTCAAATATTGGAGTAGTTTTTCTATTAACACCGCTTTTTGTAACCATATTTTCAATTGGTAAGCCGTGTGTATCCCAGCCAAAAATAAATGGAGTTTTATATCCAGACATGTTCTTATATCTAACAACAAAATCTTTTAAAACTCTATTAAGCATATGACCACAGTGCATAGCTCCATTTGCATATGGAGGACCATCATGAAGCATGAATTCAAGGTCTTTTCCTTCGTTCATCTTCTCATATACATGTTCTTTAGACCATTTTTCAACAAGGACAGGTTCTTTTTTAGCAAGATTACCTCTCATTTCGAAATTTGTTTTTGGCATTAATAGTGAATTTTTAACTTCCATAACAACTCCTTATAAATAAAAAATCCTTAGAAGATCTAAGGACGAATTACCGTGTTACCACCTTAGTTCACCTATTTATATAGGCGCACTCATTGAAATGTAAATAAAGCATAGAAAGTGATACCTTTAAATCTTTATTGTTATCTTTCACCATACATAACTCGCTAAGAATAAATAAATTTAAAGACTTGTCTTTCAACTGCTAATATGTTAAATAATTTGACACTTTTTTTCAATCAATTAAATTAATATTTAAGACAATTTATAAAAGGTTTAAAATTAACGCATGGAAAGCAATAAATTCGAAAAAATAGTTGGCTTAATGCAATTAAAAGGAATTAGTAAAGAACAATTCTTAAACGACTTACAAATTGATGAAAATATGTTTAACGCTTGGGCTCAAGGAATGCCTATTAGCGACGAAGAACTTTTAAAAATATCTAATTATTTAGGTGTTACTTTTGATTTCTTTACAATGGATGATGGCAGTTCTGCTCCTAAAAAACGTTATAGACCTAAATATGATTCTAAAGTAATGCAAACAGTTAATGATTTATACGATGAAGCTTATGAAGAAAAACATAAAAGCGACTCTTCTAAAATATTTAATAATGACGATTTATCAGACGGTAAAAAGAAGTTTTCCGCTGTTTTAACTATTATCTCTTTAATTATATTTATCGCATTCTTCATTTATATTTGTACTTTTGTTACTCAAACTAATAGTGAAACTATGCCAACATTTACAGGTTTCTTAGTTGTTTTTGGAATTATTATTGGCATAATAGTCATCACTACTTTAGTTAAACTATTTAAGAAAAAATAATTTGTTATCTAAACGAAAAAAGAGTCAGGTTACTGACTCTTTTTTAAGGATATATATGGATGGAAATCGATTTATTTTTTAGATGCACCTTCAACTGCTTCAGTTTTGGCCTTTAAGTCTTCTTTTAAATTCCATGAAGCAAAATCTTTATCATCTGGTAATATTACGCACCATTCATTAAGTTTGTTAATTTTATAAGAAGCCTTTTCACTACTTACTTTTAAGATATGACCACCTTTAGTCAAATCTTTTGAGAGGAAATGAATATGCCATCCTGGAAGATTCATACCTTCAACATAATTAGGGCAATATAAACCAATTACACAGCCTTTAATATCGTGATATTCAAATTCTCTTTGATCACAAGCTACTTTATAAAGTGGTTCATAAGGTTTTTCTTGTTTGAAGCAACTTCTAACTCTTACATTAAATGTTCCTTCCATTTTAATCATATAGAAATAATTTTTTGATGGTAAAACTTCTTCTAGTTGCTTTTTAAAATCTTCGATTGAATCAAAAGAAATTTCTTTTTCTTCACTTTTTTCGTCAAATTTGCATACACAAGCAAATGGTACAGAATCTTCATCATTCATTTGGCTTACTTCACCAGTTACTCTGCCATTATAAGCTTTGCCTTTATAGAAAATTGCTTCGCCATCTAAGCCATCAAATGTGCCAATTCCTGTGTCGGCATGCTTTAATAATTCTTTAACTTTAACACTACCTTCATAATCGCCCATCATAAGAGCATTTAAAGTAGAAACTTGAAATAATTTGTTTTCTTTCATACTATCACCTCATAAAATTCAATACTAATTTTGTTTAGTATCATTTATCTCGTTTTCTTCATTTTTTTGAACGTTATCTTCGCTATTAACATCATGTTTATGTGATTTAATATGGAAAATCTTCTTATAAAATTCATGATTATGATGATGTGTACGATAATTTCCATTTTCATCGTAAACAGCAGTTAATAGCTCAGGATGAGATCTTGAAAATACTCTTTGTGCATCATCGTAATGATGTTTAAAATAAGCGTTCATTGTCCACTTAGTGAAGAATGGAGCAAGAACATTAGTGATCAATAAGACAAATGCAAGAATTGCTGTTGCATTTTTAGCTGCATCAGCTCCACTTATACCATTGTATGTATAAGTTGCAACCATTGCTGGAATAGAAAGAGCAACACCAGCTAAAGAACAAGAAGCAATTGAAGCATAACCTGGTCTTTTAAGAATAAAGCGATCAACAAGATAAGGAATAATCATTGTTACAGCCCAATAAATGACTGTTAAAATGATTGCAGCAAGAATAACTTCACCTTGGAATGCATTTACAAGATCAATTGTTGAACCAAATTGAAATCCTAAAAATGGAAGAATAATAGCATTTCCACCTTTAAAAATATCTCTAATCTTGTGATCTAAATTTCCAAGTAAGACACCAAGTAAAAATGGAATAAGTAATGAGAAGATTTGTAAAATACTTGAAGTAATGTCGCTACTTCCACTTCCCATACAACTTAAGAAGATGAATGGAAGAAGAGGCATTGAGAAAATTAACATAATAGGGAATGTGCCTTTATCTGAATCATCACCATATGGTTGAATAATACCCATATAAAGAGCAGCATTTGCTGAAGTTAAGCAGCATGCTAAGGTAATTCCATCAATTCCAGCAAAACCATTTACGCCACAAGTTAAAAACACAACAGCGCAAATAATATAAGCTGGGATTAATCTAGCAAGAATAATCCAAATTCCTCTTTTACCGACTTCGACAAAATCTTTCCCGGTAATTGTTGTACCTGTGCAAAATAACATCAAACCAATAAGAAGCATTTGACCAGTTGAGCCAAATAAATCTTTCATTGGGTTTCCTAAATATTGCCATAAAGAAACACCAAGACCACAATGAATACAAATTGTTGTAATGATTGCGCTAATAACAAGAGGTACAAACATTGTTCCAGCTGGGATTTTGTTTAAGAAATCCCAGATTTTAACGCCCTTAAATGGCTTCTTTTCTTTCTTTTCAATAGTAGCCATAATTATTTACCTTGTAAATTATTTTCCTCGAAATATTTTTCACCAAGTTTGTTTTGTAAAAGAATTGCATCTTCAAGTTCTTTTACTCTAACATCACCACTTAAATTGTGAATAGATTCGCCTTTAGCACAGCTTGCAACAGCAATTTGATGAGCATCACTTTCTTCACAACCTAACTCTTTTAAAGTAATTGGAAGACCAACAGAAACCATGAAATCTCTTACTTCGTTATATTCTTCAACGCTAGCATCTTCGAGTAATAATTGAACAAGTGTTCCATAAGCAACACAGTTTCCATGCATTGCAGTCTTTTTATTTAAGGAAGTTACTCCATTATAGAAAGAATGTGAAACACATAATCCACCATTATCAGCACCAACACCACTTAAATAAGTATTAGCTTCAATAATTGAATCAACTTGTGGTGTAACTAAATGATTTTTAACTGCTTCTAATGCTTTAACACCATCTTTTTTAAGTGTTTCATAGCAAAGTTTACATAATGCCATTGAAGAAAGAGTAATTCCGCCATTTTCTAATGATAAAGAATGAGTTTTGTAGCAAGCTCTAGCTTCAAAATATGTTCCTAAAGCATCACCCATACCAGCAACTAAGAATTTTGCAGGTGCATTAGCAATAATTCTACTATCAACTAAAACAAAATCTGGGTTATTTGGATAGAATAAATAAGAATTGAATGAATGATCGTTATTATAAATAACACTTAATCCTGTACATGGAGCATCAGTTGCACAAACTGTAGGAATAATTGCGATTCTTTTCTTTTCATAATAAGCAGTTGCTTTTGCAGTATCAATTGCACTACCTCCACCAACTCCAACAACAACATCAATTTTGTCTTCTTTAACGATAGCTCTCATTTTTTCAATTTCACCTAAAGAAGAAATTCCACCAAAAACTTCGTATCTTCTATAAGTTTTGCTATCACCAAATGATTTTTCGATCAAATCCTTGGTTTGTTCATAGCCACTATGAGAACAAACAAAAAGATATTTTTTACCAAAACTTTTGCAGTTTTCATAGAAATGTTCAAGAGCACCTTCTCCTTGAATATATTTAAGAGGAGCTCTCATGAGTAATAAATCTTTCATTTTTCATGCCTCCCAACTCAATTTGAACACAAAAATTTTAAGATTTTAAATGTTGAAAACAATGGTTCTAAAAGATAGAATTTAATGGCTAAAATGTGCTGGGAGACTAGTTATGGAAAATATCTATGAAAATGCTTTTAAAATCTTTATTAAGTCAAAAAATCTTAACAATATAATTGAAGGGTTATACTCATTAATTCATAATCCAATTGCGGTTATTAATAATGATTTTCAACTTGTTGCCTGCCATTCCCCTTTTCTTTTTGATGATGAAACATGGAATGAGTCAATTAGAATGGGATATGTAAACTATGCCACTTTTAAGAAAATTAGAGAAACTTTAAAGCCTGAAGATAATTATAAAATTGTTACTACTTTATCTTCCAATAGACGCTTAATCATTAACATCAAAAATGAAAAAGGTGCAATTTTAGGCTTATTAATCATCTTAGAAGTTGAAACAAAATTAGAAGATATATCAGATGATTTTGTTAAGATTTTATCTGAGTTAAGCAAAAAATATATCTATGATCAAAATTTCGCCAAAACTAGCGATACTATAAAATCATTTTTTATGTCACTATTAGACAACACTTTCACCGATAAAACTATCTTCCTTCAAAAAGTAAAAGTTTTAAAGATTGATTTAAAGAAATCCTATTATTTACTTATCTTAGACTTCAATGAACAATTTAGAGAAGACACAAAAGCCGAAACAGAAGCTTTTTTCAATACAATTTTAAAAAGTAATATTTTAGCCACTACATATAAAAATGGTGATTATATTCTTTTGATTAATGAACAATTAAACAATGATACGATTCAAAAGATAAACGATTTTCTTTTTAAAATGCGATTTTATACGATTCAATCAAATCGAATTATTGATTTATTTTCATTAAGCAAAGTCTTTTTAGAAGAATATAAAATATTCATGCTTCTTCAAAAAACATTAGGAGAATATCTTCTATATAATTTAGTAGATTATCTACCAATACTTCCATTATTAACATATAAAAAAGAAGAATTAGTTAATTTTATTGATCCAAATATATATCAAGTATTTTTATATGACCAAGCCAATAAAAGTGAATTTATTGATACAATTTATATTTATTTAGTAACCAATAAATCTTTAAATGAAACAGCAAAAAGACTTTATATGCATAAAAACACAATTACCTATCGTCTTGAAAAAATTAAAGAACTTTTTTTAATCGATTTTCATTCATATAATAAAAATATTAATTATATCTTTTCAGTCTTAATAATTTATTTTTTACAAAGAAAATTAAAAGCATATAGCATTTAAAAAAATCGCCTTTTATCGGCGATTTTAATAATTTAATGATTTACAAAGTTTAATTATCTTTTAAGAAGTCAGGAATAATTAAATCATCTTCATTAGCTTCTTCTTTGTTTGTCACCTTATTTTCATCACTAGTTTTTGTATCACTTGCATTATTTTGTTGTACAACTCGATCAAAAATTGATGGTTTTTTAGGTGCAAACAAACTAGTAGCTAAATCTGGTTGTTGAGTTGGCTTTAAGTTGTTTCCAGAATTTGAGAATTGAACGTCTTGTGTAAAATGGCTAGCAATAATTGAAAGCATAATATCGTCAGAAAGTTCATCATTAATTGAAACACCAAACTTAAGATCAAGCTGTCCACCACTATCATTGATAATTTTATCAACTGTTTCTTGGCATTCATAAAGTGAAACTTTATTACCGCATGTAATATGACAAATAGCTTTTCTTGCTCCACGAATAGATTGTTCAATTAATGGGCAATTTAATGCACTAACAGCTGCATCTTCACAACGATTTTCGCCTTTTCCACAGCCAAAACCAATTAAAGCAATTCCACTGTCTTTTAAAATATTTCTAACATCAGCAAAATCAAGGTTAATAACTGCTGGTCTTAAAATTAAATCAGTAATTGTTCTAACGGATTGAGATAATACTTTATCTGCTTCACTAAAAGCCTTTCCAATTGGTAAATTACCAGCATTTAATAAAAGTTTATCATTACTTACAACAATCATGCTGTCAACGTTGTTTTTAAGTTCATTTAAACCATCAATTGAGTATGCAGTTCTTTTTTGGCCCTCAAAAGTGAATGGTCTAGTAACAATTGCAATTGTTAAACAACCTTCTTCTTTAGCAAATTTTGATATTACCGGAGCAGCTCCAGTACCGGTTCCTCCGCCCATACCAGCAGCAATAAATACCATGTGTGCTCCACGAACTATTTCTTTAATTTCTTTTTCAGTTGCTTCAGCAGCTTCTTTTCCAACTGATGGCTCGCCACCAGCTCCTAAACCATTTGTAATGCTTTCACCTAAAATAATTCTATGAGGTGCTTTAGATAAAGAAAGGGCTTGTTTATCGGTATTTGCAACATAAAAATCGACGTTTGAAATTTCATCGTCAATCATTCTATTAACAGCGTTGTTTCCTGCGCCGCCAACACCAATTACTACTATTTTAGCAACTGGTTCAAAGTTATCTAATTCATCCATCATAACTTAAGCCCTCATCTATAATTCGTCTTTTAATTCGTCGTATTTTTCTTTTCTTGGTGATTGTCTAGTTAAGCTTGAATTTGGTTCATCAACTCTATTAATTTGTCTAACTTGCTGCTTATTTTCGTCTTCCAAAGTTCCTCTATATGAACTGGCCATAAAAATAGCGCCTAAACAATTAATATATTCAGCTTCTCGACAGCAAATAGTTGGTATTGACAAGAATTCAACAGGATTGGATTGTAAAACTTTTAAAATATATTCTTTCAATCCATTAAGTTTTGTCCCTTCACCAATAAAAGCTAATAAAATCTTTGAAGCAGAATCATCTTTTGGTGAAAAGTTAGAAAGAAGATTTTTCAAAGAACCATTGAAGTAATCAACCCAGGTCTTTAAAAATTCTAAAATAACCTTTACTAAATCTTCTTTAGTGTATTTTTTGTCGTTTCCTAAAGAATCTTTACCAAAGGCTATTGGTGGATTATAGCTAGTTTGACGATTGTCTAAGCCATAAATATTAACAAGCTCTTCTGCTTTTTCTTTTTCGATATGGAATTCGTTAGCAACTTTCATTACTAAATCATCAAATCCTAAAGAGAAGAAATTTGAAGCAAAAACTACGTTATCGCCGACAAAACTAAGTGAAGTCGTTTTCTCTGAAAAATCTATTAAGACATAAGTTTTAGCTTTAAATTTACTCTCATTCAATAAATAAGCAACACCAACAGGTGCAATTACATCTCTTTTAACTTTAATTTGAGCATTATTACAAGCCTTCATTAAATCGCCAACCATTTTCTTAGGCAAAGTATAAACATTGGCATCGATTGTAATGGTTTGAGAAACCTCGTTTAAAGGAGGTATTAGATATTCTTCGTTATTATCAATAATGAAACGATTTGGAATGATATCAACTAGTTCATCATTAATATTTGGAAGCTTTTCTTTTTTAATTAAAGAAAGTGCGTTATTAATATCGATTCTATCAATTTTTGAAACTGTACTTACTGTATTTGTAGATTTAATTGATTGATAAACTTGTAAGCCATATGGAGGTAAAACCAAAACAACTTCATTAATATTAATATTCATCTTAACGTTTTTGGTCATTGCTTCTATATTTTTAATCTTTGATAAATCGTCTGATAATGATCCAATATCGAAAATATCCCCATCTTTAAAAGGGACACTTAATGGTCGTTTAACTTTATACAAAATATCCACTTTGTTATCTAAAGTGTAACCGATGACTAATTTATAATAACGATTGGATATTTCTAAAGCCGCAATTTGCTTGACCATACAATAAAATTATAATCTCCTATAAAAAAAGATACAACTGAAAAAGTTTTAGATAACTAGTAGTTTTTCAGTACTAAATTAGTAGATTTTCAGTATCTTTTTATGGTTTGCTAAAATTCTAATAGCTCGCTTTTATATAATTTTGCCTCTGCTGGTTGCTCGCCTTTGCTCTCAACATCTTTATTAATTTCGTTAGCTCTGATACTAGCTGCAATTGAAACAGGCACTGCTACTAAAACTGATGCACCAGCAAAAATTGAAAAACAAATACCTACTTTTTTAAAATAGAAATAAACTGCTTTGTGATGATATTTAACTAATTTATCTTTCATAATTGATACCCCCGATAATGTAGGTTTGTCATTTGACTTTTTCTAAAATTCTAAGTTTTGCACTTTTACTCCTATGGCTTAGTTTTAATTCTTCTTCACTAGGAGTAATAACCTTTCTGTTAATTACCTGATAATCAGGTGTTTTTATATCTTTTGGATTGATATAGTCATTTAATCTATTCCCTTCGATGACGCTATATTTCCTAAAAATATTTTTAACAATTCGATCTTCTAAACTTTGGAATGTGATTACTACTATTCTTCCGTTTACTTTTAATCTTTTAATAGCTCCTATAAGAGCTTCTTCCAATGCATTTAATTCATCATTTACTTCAATTCTTAATGCTTGGAATATTTGTTTTGCTGGGTGACCGACTTTATCCAGCTCCTTTTTAGGTTTACTTGCCTTGATTATTTCAACTAACTCTAATGTGGTTTCTATTGGTTTGGTTTCTCTTCTTTTACAAATATTCTTTGCAATGTTATATGAGTATTTATCTTCTCCATATTCTTTAAAGACTCTTAACAATTCTTCAAATGAGTATTCATTAACAATGTATTTTGCTGTTAACGAGGAGTTTTGATTCATTCTCATATCGAGAGGAGCATCATATCGATAAGAGAAACCACGGTAGTCTTCATCAAATTGAGGCGAGGAAACACCTAAATCGAATAATACTCCATCTACTTTTGAAATATTTATTTGATCTAGGTCTTTATCAATATTTCTAAAATTATCATTAATAATTTGATAATTGCTACTTATTGATGAAAGCTTTTGTTTTGAGTAAGCGATCGCTTCCAGATCTTGATCGAAGCATATCAAGCATCCTTCATTATTTAGTTTCTTCAATATTTCTGAAGAGTGTCCGGCTCTGCCTAATGTCATATCAACGTAGATACCGTCACTTTTGATGTTTAACCCAGCAATTGCTTCGTTTAACAAGACTGGAATATGTAAATCATTTTTCATCGCTTACTAGGAGGGATTCTGCATCTAATTCAAAATCTTTTTCGCATTTCTCTTTATAGGAGTTCCAGCAATTAAGATCCCAAATTTCAATATGGTCAAATTGACCTAAGATAAGGACCTTGGAGCCAATGGAGAATTCCTTAAGTGTTTTTGTAGGAATCAACATTCTTCCTTGACGGTCGATACTTAGTTCTATAACTGAAGCAAGCACCATTCTTGAATAATTACGTGCTTTGCTAAGTTCATGTGGGAGAGCTTGGATACGATCAACATACTTTTTGAAGTCTTCTTCTTTGTAAAGCGATAAGCAATTTTCGAAACCTCTAATAAGATACAACTTCGAACCGACAGCTTCTCTCATCTTGGATGGGATAACTACACGACCTTTCTCATCTATGTTGTACTCATAACTTCCGAAAAACATATCTTCCACTTCGTTCCACTTTCTACCACTGATTATATTTTATAGTCATTATTATTTATTAGCAACTATATTTTTTCATTTTTTTAAACTTTTTTTAAATTGTCTAAAAACACGATAACTATCGGTATTTTTTGCAATAGTAACTACAAAAATGACAAAAAGTGGCATATTGTGGTAGAAAAATGAATTTGAGAAGTTTTGAAACAGCAAAATTTAGTCAAAATTTAACAAATTTTAATTTTTGTGGTTCAAAGTGGAAGATTGTAGAAAGCGTTTGAAAATAAATGACAGATGATCATTATTCGTATCTTTCAGTGAAGAAAAAAAGTTTCATTAAAATTGCCAAACGAAAGTTTCAGCCAGCAAAATAGAACCAAATTTCTAAGCAGGTTTTTCTCGTCAGTCAATGGAGCAAGATTAAGAGTTGCTATATTTCAAAAGGTCGTTTGTAAATTATCTATTTGCTTGAAAATAAAATATACTGTGCTTATAGAACAGCAATTGCAATTGCTATTGGATGTATTTAATATCACATCGTATACTTACGCCTTTTGCCTGTGTGATTATAAGTCCACATAAAGTATAAATTGTGTTTCTTCCAAACTACTTAAAAAACCATAAAAGTTAAAAATTAGTACTAATTATCTACTAACTTATACTACAACTTGGAAATTTTGGATTAATTGTTGTTTATGAGAATTTTTATTTAAACTTTAAAAAAATAATAAAAAAATGCAGTTACTTTTTTTAAAATAACTGCACTAAATTCAAAAAGTTTTTATAATTATAAATCTAAATCTTTAAGCTTATCAAATGGAGAATAACCAGAACCATCATTATCGTCAATTTCATCTTCACTAATAACTCTAAAGTTTTCACCCTTTGGATATTCTTCCCCATCTTTATGAAGAATTAACGGAAGAGATGTAATTATAAGAGAATATATTTCTTGATCTAAATCAATATATCCTTCTTGAATGTAAAATACATCTTCACTATCCATCTCTTTTTGATTGGTATAATATAATTCTTCGTTGATATCTAGAGGATATTCAAATTCCTTACCGCTTAAGGTAGAGACAACAGTTAAAACAGCATGAATATCGTATTTTACAATAATTACTGAATCAGCTTTTTGAATTTCGATAGTTCCTTCTACACTTTTATAATTTTTAATTGTTGGTATATTTTTAGCTGAATTATAAAAATTTAAATCACCAACATATTCAATTTTTTCTAAGGATTTAACTTTACTAAACTCTAGTTTCATTATTGTCTAAGCTCCGCATTTAATTTGTTTTTAATAACGTCTCTAACTTTATTATCAACTTCTGCAATCTCATTTTCTTTTAATGTATGATCCTCAGAATTTAATTTTATTTTAAGAGCGATGCTTCTATGATTTTCAGCAATTTTGTCTCCTCTATAAATATCAAAAACTTCAAGATCTTTAATTAAATTTGAAACCTTCTTGATTTCTTTTTTAATTTCTAAATAGCTAATCTCATCTTTAATAATAAATGCGTAATCTCTACTTACAACAGGGTATTTTGAAATATACACAAATTTATTATTTGGAGTGCGTGTGTTGAATAATACTGTTAAATTAATTTCCATTACAGCGGCAAATGTTTTGTCTAAAGAAAACTCTTTTTTAACCAATGGGTGTAATTCGCCTAAAACCGCACATAATTTATTATCTACAAATATTTTTGCACTTCTATTAGGGTGGAATTCTTCTCCTTCATTAATTCTTTCAATTTTAATTCTTGAAGGAGAAATATTAAACATATTAGCAATTGAATCCCATAATCCTTTTACAAAGAAGTAATTAACTGGTACACCAAACATTTTATCTTGTTGATATAATTGACCAATAAAAGCTACTGCAAGATGAACTTCATTAACCTTTTTAGTTTGAATAGGAGAAATCTCGAAAATCTTAAAATTCTCATTTTGATGATTAATGTTATATTCTGCACATCTTAAAAGTGAAGTTAATAAATTCTTTCTAACATATTTATGATCCTCAGTTAATGGATTTTTAATAACATATCCATCAGCTTTATTAAAATAGTTAAATTTACTATCATCCTTTTGATTTACCAAAACATAGGATAAGACTTCATCAAAACCATTGTTAAGCAAGAAATCTTCAATAATTCTTTCTTTTCTTTCACTATCTTTGAGTCCGCCAACTGTTGTTTCCATGTCTGGTAAAGCACTTTTGACTGAATCAAACCCATTATATCTAACTACTTCTTCGCTTAAATCAGCCTTACCATCAACATCAATACGATAAGCAGGTACTGTTACTTCAAACTCTTTATCACTAATTTCTTTAGGTTTAAAGTTTAAAGCAGATAATGTATCAAGAATTACTTTTTTATCAAAGTCACTTCCTAAGCGTTTATTAATATAATCATAAGAGCAATTGATTGTTTTTAATTCATGATTAATTGTGTCATAAACTATAACTTTACTGTTTTCTTTATATCCAGACAATTCTTTAATTAAGTGAGCTGCAAGATTAATAACATATTCACTTTGATGAGGATTAATCTCTTTTATATAGCGTTGTGAAGAATCACTCATCAAACCTAAGCGGCTTGTTGTGTGTCTTATTGCGGCATGATTGAAGTTTGCAACTTCAATGACAATATTTTTTGTATTTTTGTCAACTTCAACAGCTTTTAGACCCATAACTCCACCAATACATGCTGGTTTATTATCACTTGAAACTATTAAATCACCTTTTATGACATGATATGTTTTATCATCTAAAGCAATAACATCTTCTTCAAAATCATCTTTAACAATCAATTCTTTTTTGCTTAACTTATCATAATCATAAATATGCATTGGTTGGCCAGTTAAAAGCATCACGTAATTACCAATATCAACAATATTATCAATTGATCTAATACCTTGAGAACGTAATACTTCTTTTAACCATTTTGGAGAATCTTTTACTTCAATGCCTTTAATAACTTTAGCGTAAAAAGATGGACAATTAATAGTTTCACTTCCTACTTTAAAATCACTTTCAAAAGTTCCTTCATCTTTATATTCTGGAAGTTTAACTTCTTTATGAAATAAAGCTCCAATTTCTTTTGCAACATTAAATAAAGCAAAACAATCACTACGATTAGCTAATAAATTTAAATCTAAAATAACATCATCAAGTCCTAAATAAGATAAAACATCTTTTGAACCAACTTGGGCATCATTTGGAAGTTCTTCGATTCCATCAATTTGTTCTTGTCTTAAAAATTTAGGATCAACTCCAAGTTCATTCAAAGCACAAAGCATTCCATTGCTTTCTTGCCCTCTAATTTCACCTTTTTTGATTTCACCTTTAGGAAGCTTTGCTCCAGGTAAAGCAACAATTACTTTAAGACCTTCTCTAACGTTTGGAGCTCCACAAACAATATCTAAAATCTCATCCCCTACATTAACTTTGCAACAATGTAAATGATCACTATTTGGATGAGGAAGACAGGATAAAACTTCACCAATTACAAGATTAGTGGCGTCGCTCATCTTTTTGATTTGCTCAACTTCAATCCCACTAAAAGTAAGTCTTTGAGCAATTGTTTCGGGAGTTAAATCACTTATATCAACATATTTAGCAATTTCTTTTAAACTTACTAACATAAATTAATCCTCATCTTTCTTATTGAATTCTTCAATAAATCTAATGTCGCTTTGATAGAATCTTCTGATATCATCAATTCCATAACGAAGCATCGCAACTCTTTCAATACCAATTCCAAAGGCATATCCACTATAAATTTCAGGATCATATCCACTCATTTTTAATACATTTGGATGAACCATACCAGCTCCTAAAATTTCAATCCAGCCGCTACCTTTACAAACAGAGCAACCTTTTCCTTTGCAGTTAAAACAAGAAACATCAACTTCAACACTAGGTTCGGTAAATGGGAAATAAGAACTTCTAAATCTAATCTTTGAATCTTTAGAAAACATCTTTTTAGCAAAAAGTTCTAAAGTTGCTTTCAAATTCCCTAAATTTATATTTTTATCGATAACTAAGCCTTCTACTTGAGCAAATTGATGCGAGTGAGTCATATCATCATCATCTCTTCTAAAGGTTTTTCCAGGACAAATAATTTTAATTGGCTTACCATTAGCATGCTCCATGACATGAGCTTGAACACTGGAAGTATGACTTCTTAAAAGTAAATTATCATCAATATAAAGTGTATCTTGCATATCTCTAGCAGGATGATCTTTAGGAATATTTAATAATTCAAAAACATACTTATCACTATCAACTTCTGGCCCACTTTCAACGGTATAACCCATTCCAATAAATATATCTTCAATTTCTCTTTTTACTTTATAAAATGGGTTCATTACTCCGACGTTGTAATTTTTACCAGGTAAAGTAATATCAATTGATTCAGCTTTCAATTTTTCTTCAAGAGCCATCTTCTGAAATTCAGCTATTTTTTCGCTTAAAGCTGTTTCAATTTTACGACGAGCAAAATTGTAAGCTTCACCAAAAGCTTTTTTATCATCAGCTTCTTTAATTTTGTTCATTAAGACTGAAAATTCACCTTTTTTAGAAAGATATTTATTTCTGATATCGGTTAAGTCGTTCATGATTTTAGCTTGAATAATCAATAGTAAAATCTTCTTTTCAATCTCAGAGAATAAATTTTCATATTTATTTTCCATATCGCTCTCCTTTAAAAACAAAAAAGAATTAGGTTTAGGAACGCATTTAATCGTGGTACCATCCTAATTCTTTATAAATATAAAGCACTTAATTTTAGTTATATCGTCAACTTAAACGGATTCATCAAATCAGCTCCAAGGTGAATTCATTAATCATTATTAAGAGTGTTTTCACTTTATCACTCCTCCCTAATTAATAAGTGGATTAATTACTACTCCTCTTCAACGCAAGAAAATAATATCACTTTTAATTAATAACTTCATTAAGAATTAATTGTTTTAGATCAATGAGAATAGTCTTTAATTTAACTAATCTTTAATTAAAACTAACTATTCTAATGAACTAGTTAATGTAGAAATTGGGTTTGTTAATGTAAAGACTGCTATTGCAAGATAATCATCGCTTTCAGTATCTTCAGCATTACCTGCATAAATCGCATTATCTGAATTAGAAGAATCAACATTAACATAAAGTGTAACTGTTTTATTATCTAAAGTTCCATCTTCGTTATAGAAGTTAACTTTATAAATAATAAAGTTATATTTAGTAAGTGGATTGTTGTTATCTGGATCTGGAACAGATGGGGTAAAACCAACTGCAAATTCAAATCTTCTTAATTCTATCTCATCATTTTCATTCATAAAGAAAAGATATTTATCACCATTCACTTTTGTAATATGTCGATAAGCATGGAAACTATCTTCACTAATATCATCTGGCCAGATATCTTCAAAATCTTTTTGTTCTACTTTTACCATACCTTGAGGAGTGAAAAGTTCAAATTGATTTGGATTATTGGTCTCTTTATCGCCTTCTCTCATAACAAATTTATATCTTTGGCCATCATAAGAATATCTGTTTTCTAAAACACCAAAAGAATAATCTGCAAGGTCGTTATAAGTTAAAGCATAGCTACTTCCATCAACTGAACTTAACCAACTTCCATTAACATTAAAGTAATATTTAGTTGGTTCGCCTTCAGCATTTTCGACAGCACCATTTGCTAGATTAGCACCAATTAATCCTGTTTCTTCCCATTTATTTAAAGAATTAATAAAGACAAGACCAGTACCATCTTTTCCTTTAATCGTTGTGTTATTAATTAAGTCTTGACCATCAAGTAAAATCGCAAATGATTTCCCAGTGTAGGCGTATCTTGTAGAATCTTCACTTACAATATGTGTTAAGTTATCATAACTTACTCCGCTTGTGTAAGTTGAATCATTTAATAAGGCATAATATGTATTTGAATTTACTTCTTTTAATACGTAATATTCATCATATGCTTCAACTTTTACCCAACTATCGCTATCATTTAAATCACTTCTAATATATAAAGAATTATCTTCACTTCCAATAAAGATAGGATGAGTACCTTTTGCAGGAGAAGCTTCTAAAATATCGCCAGGAATTAAACTTGATGTAGCACTTGTTTTAATATATTTAGCACCATCTGAATCTTTATAAATTCCATATTCATTAGCTGTTGAAATTCTTTCCCAGCGACTACTTGTTGTATTTAATACGTATTGACTTGTTCCATCACTGCTAACAAAAGAATTTAAAGTTGAACTAGAAGAAGAGATATCAGTTAAAACATTTTCTTGATCATAAACTCCTTCTTTGCCTTCAACACTATTTGCAACCCAGTTTCCTTCATTAGTGTAACTTGCTAAAACCGAATTATCATTTCCATAAAGTGAGCCACTTGCAAAACTATTTTCATATAAATAATGAGAAGAAACTTGGTTTTTAAAGAGTAATTTATTAAATTTAGTACTACTTTCTCCATCAATTAAACGTAGATTTTTAACTGAATTATTTATTGTATCTTTATTTAAAGAGTTGACTTCACTAATACTTGTTGAATAATTTAATTTTCCTTTTTCATTACCTGAAACAAGATTTAAAACATTATCAAAAGCACTTGCTTGATTAGCTTTTATATCACCTAAAATCCAAGCATCATTTGTTGATTCATTAACATTAATTGAATTGCGTACTATCAAGTTATCTGCAACACTAGAATAAATCTTTCCACCATTATTTAATGTCAAATTAGAAATAGATAGATTTCCACTTTCACATCTTAAATAAGTGTTTAAGTTAACTTCGTTTAAATCAACACTAAAATCACTATTAGAAAGGTTAAACCCATTGGTACTGGCCTTAAAGATTTCGTTGCTATCTTCTAAAGAACTACCTAAATCTTCAATTGTGAGTAAACTTACATCATTAATTGAAACTTTAGATCCACTTCCAGTAAGTCCGCTAGAAGTTAAAACAAGAGAACCACTTTCCAAGTTAAATAAACTATTTGAAGAACTGCCAATATATTCAAATTTATTTTCGTTAACGTAAGTTTGAGAAGCATAATCAATATTAGCAATTAACGAACTACCACTATTAAAGGTTGTTCTAACCTTTAATGAGTTAAATTTGTATGTATCAAATAAATTGGCTCCGTTTTCAGCTCGATTTTGAATACTAGCAAAATCTTGATAATTAGTAATTGTTAAATTTGTAGTTAATTGACCACCGCTCTCTACAATCACTTCTCCATTATTAGTTGAATCAAAAATCAAACCATTTCCTTCTAAACTTCCACCATTTTTAACAGTTAATTTATGACCATTTAAGTCGATAGCACTGAATTGTCCAACAATATCACCACTACCAATTTTGCTTCTACCAACTTGAGCTCCAACAATTAAAGAACCTTCAATTGTTAAATCTTGATCAAGTTTTAGCGTAATTGAAGCATCAACTGGATTAACTTCATCACTTAAATTTGTCGAATTAGAATTTGTAACAACACTTCTTGCTTCACTAGTTGATAATGAATACTCAAAATATGGTAAATATATTTTTTTTGCCTTTAGCAAGATTACTAATATCACTAGAAATAACAAATTTAGATTTTTCCTGATCAGTATTTAAAACCATTTGGTAGAAAGGATTTACTGTTTCATAAGTATTTAAAGCATCACTTAATTTATCAAATTTAGTTGTATCACCTTCTCCATGATAAATCTTAATAGCTTCATTTCTAGCATCACTATCAGCAAAATTAATTGTTGAGTAAGGGAATGTTTGTATATTTAAATTGCTATAATCTTCAAAGTAAATATTTTGAATAGAGGTGTTTCCAAATGAAGTTGTAATATCAAGTTCAAGAGGATTTTCGCTACCTTCATCAAGAGTAATACTAGCATCACCAAAATCTACAGTTTCAAAACTGCTTTCAGTTTTTACACCATTAACCTCTGTATGTGTTTTAGGAATATAAATATTTTCAAGGTCAAGATTTGAAAAAGCATTAAATTGAATATCTTGAAGGGTTGAAGGCAAATAAACATTCTTTAAATTTGATTTACTTGCTCCGGTTTCAGTATCTCTTTCTCCATAAAAAGCATAAAAAGAAATAGTTTTTACGCCTTCTCCAATTCTTATAGTTTCAACATCATATATTGAAGGCTCAAATTCAGCAGCGCCAATTTCTGGAAGATAATGAGAAAGTAATGTAGGAACAAATGAAATTGGACCAACTACAACTTCTCTTTCTGTATCAAAATCTGAATAATGTGTACCATCAATTGTGATTTCATTAGGCATATTTTGATCAAGAGGAATGCCAACTGAACGACGATAAGTATTTTTTAAGGTTTTAGATAAGCCAAGGAATTCATTAATATTTTGAATGTCTTCTTGATTTAAAAGTGAATCAATAATTGAATATAAATCATTACGTAGAAAAGCTAAATCTTTGCCCTTGAAATTTAAAATATCGCCGGTTAAGTCTTCAGCACCATCAATTTTAAGGGAAAAATCACTAATATAGAAAAAATTAGGATCGTATGCTTTAGCATTTGAGGTGTCTTCAATTGCGCCGCCATCTTTGACCATAGAATATGTTTTGACTTCTTCTTTACCAAAATTGTCTTCATGAAGAACAAAAGGTAAATTGTTCATTAATTCTTTGACATCAAAAACGGTGTTGCCACTTTCATCTTGTCTAATGTAGTTTCCAAAAGTAAAACTATCTGGATTGCCATCATCATTAGTATCATTAAAAGTCATTGGAACATTTCCAAAATCAACAAAATATTTATTAGGATTTTCGCTAAAAGAGAAATTTGAAAAATTTAATTGACCAAGATATTCAACATCAGTTTCACTACGCACTAAAACCCCTTTAAATGTACTGATATCAAAATAAAAAAGAGGATCCTTTTCTAGACCTTTATTTTCTTCTTTGGCATAGAAAGCCTTATAAGCTTCTAATGCTTTATCTTTCCATTCTTTATTTGGATCATTAGTATATTGGCAACTCGATAAAAGAAGAGCCAAGCCAACAGCACTTAATGATAAAATTCCTGCTTTTGTTCTCATCCTAATCCTTCTTTCCATAAGGTAAAATTTAGTTCATAAATAATTGATTACTTTAACTAAACTGTTTTGATAATTTTTAAGATAAATTTCAACTTGAATATCTAAAGATATTCCCTCTTCCCTCATTAATTAAAATTATCACATAGATACAAGTATTTTTAAAGGCAATTTCATCTAAAAATGGCAATAATAAGCATAATTTTAAAAGATTCTACTTTGATGATTCATGGTATTTTTTCTATAACATATACTTTTAAAATTCTATAAGTTGGCGAAAAGTATAACTTTACGCCTTTTAAATAGCTCATACATTCGATTTAACTTATTTTTCTAGCACTTTAAAATCTCTAAATAAACTCAAAAATGAAAGGAACGCACTAATTTTTCACACTCTTAATAAGTAGAAAAATGACAAATATATGCCTTCTAAAAAATCAAATAGTTATTTCGATACAAATTTTCGGTAATTACTTGATTATCTAATTGAACCATTAGAAACATAAAGAAATAAGATTCTCAATTATTTGTATTTCCGTGAAAATATAATGTCTCAACATTCAGCTATTATTGTAAGTCTTTTTGAGCCTAATTTTTTCTATTGCTTCAAATCATTTGATTAATCTAGTTTCATACATAATAATTCCACCAGCTATGCCAACATTCAAGCTATCAATATCATTTATTTCAATTTTGATTTTTATATCACTTTTTTCTTGTATATCTTTTGAAATCCCTTGTCCTTCATTGCCTAAAATTACGACATATTTAGTGTCTTTATTAAATGTTACTTCAGATAAAAATTTTGAATCTCTGTCTAAAGATGTGCTAACTAATTTGTAACCTTTATTTTGTAGTGAGAACAAAAAATCTTTATCGCCTGAAACTACATTAAGTTTAAAAATGCTGCCTTGAGATGATTGAATAACTTTAAAAGAGTATTTAAATGCACATCCTTTAGATAAAATTACGTCTTTAAATCCGAAAGCTAAAGCCGTTCTTAAAATTGTCCCAACGTTACCTGGATCTTGTACATCATCTAAATATAAAACTCTAGAAGAATTAACTTCTTCTTCATCGATATATTTTGATACACCAATTACTTCCGTTATTGATTTATTTTGTGTTAGCTTATTCATCAACATTTCATTTATTATATAAATTTTGTTGTATAAATTTTTGTCTTTAAAAGATGGTAAGCATAATATGTAATCAATATGCTCTTTGCCCATTTCAACTAAATGCTTCCCTTCAAGTAAAAAGCGCTTTTCTTCCTTTGAAAAGGCATTATTTTGAAGTTTTTTAACATATTTTATAATTTCATTATCTTTACTTTTAATTTCACTAATCATTTAAACATTCTCTTTTTTATCTTAAATATTCTATAATCATAATCTGGCATATATTCATACACAACATTATAAAAATCACTTGAATGGTTGAATACAAAATGGTGTGCCAGTTCATGCACAATAATTGCATCAATTAATTCTTCTGAATAATGAATTAAGATGCTTGCAAAGGTTAAGGTATGTGTGCGTCTTGAATTAACACCATAATTAGAATTTTTTTGACGAACTTTCACTTTATAGGGTTCATTAACATGCATAATCTTTTCATAGTATCTAACACGCTCTTCTAAATGCTTTTGTAGAATTGGTCCAACTTTTTCGTAAAAGTTATTCATATCTAGAAATAAAAACGATTTATCTTTCACTTTTACAAAGCCATCATCAAGTAACTGATATTTACCAAAAATGTAAACTCCTTTACCATCATATTCTTTTGCTTTAGCTAAATTTCTTTTAAGTAAAGTTCTTGCATGTTTTTCTAACCCAGAAATAATAGACTGCTTAGAAGCATAGTTTGGAGAAGATATATAGAAAGCACCATCTTTAAAGCCATAAGATATACGATTGCTTCTCATGCCTTTATATTTGATGTAAACGTTATATCTTTTTCCATCTATTTCATAATAACAAAATAAACTATATTTCTGCATATCTACAATTATCGAACATGAGAGTTTAAAAGTGTATAAAAAGTTAATTTTTGTTGAAGAAATTCAAATATTTACATAGATTGATTAATCAATTAAAAGTATAATAGTAAAGTTGTTGAAAGGAGAATGTAGTTATGGAAACAATTATTGTCAGCGCTTGTCTATTAGGTGAAAACACCAAATATAATGGTGGCAATAACTATGATTCTCGAATCGAAAAATTAAAAGAAAAGTATAACATAATTCCTATTTGCCCTGAATCTTTTGGAGGCTTAAAAATTCCAAGAGAGCCAAGTGAAATTCAAGGTTCTTTTGTCGTTTCTAAAAGCGGAAAAGATGTTACCAATCAATTTAATGAGGGTGCTCATAAAGTTATTAATATTGTTAACTTCATGCATGTCAAAAAGGCTGTATTAATGGATCGCTCACCAAGTTGTGGTGTAAACAAAATCTATAATGGTAAATTTAATCACACTTTAATCGATGGACAAGGCTACACTGCTCGTCTTTTAAAAGAAAAAGGCGTCGAACTATATACAATCGACGATATAGACAAATTATTATGAGATCAAAAACTAGTATCATTATTCTAAAAATATCTTTTATTGCACTTTTTAGTGCACTTATATTTGTTTGTGGTGCATTTTTAGCTATACCTTATGCTGGAGGAGCTGGATACTTTAATTTTTCAGATATTTTAATTTTATTTTCTTCAGTTTATTTAGGTCCTGAAATTGGTTTAATATCTGGAATAATTGGAGCATCAATGAGCGATTTATATGCTGGTTTTGCAAGTTGCATCCCTTTCACTATCGTTGCTAAAGGCTTAGAAGCTATTGTGTTTTCACTAATTTTCTTCATTTTCAGAAAGCACAAATATTTAAAGCATCTTTCTTTTATTATTGCTCCTTTATTTATGGTTGCTTCTTACATTCCTTATTATCTTTTATATGATGATGGAGCTGGTATTATGGCATTAATTTCATCATGCTATGATTTGTTACAAGGAGCAATTTCTTCTGTCGCTGCAATTGTCTTATATCATTTATTCTTAAAAATAAAATTACCTTATAACTACTTTAACTTACTTAACTATCATAAATAGTTTTTACTTTTAATACTTATAAAAATAGATATCATATTTTCCTTTTTGTTTAGTTTTCTCATACGATTTTGTATCTATTCCACCAATTTCAAAACCACACGCTAAATAAAATAAACAAGCATCTAAGTTATTATCTTGAGCAATTGTAAATAAGCCAGGATAATTATGATCTAAAGCATATTTATATGAGTATTCAATAAGTTTTTTACCTACTCCTTTACCTCGCATAAATTTATTAACCTTTAAATCATATAAGAAAAGACAAGAGTTAAAAGTTTCAGTTAAAATCGCAAGTCCAATGCAGGTATTATTTTCATATGCACCAATAAAAATATAATCTTTCATTTCATTGAAATCATAATTTTCATTTGGGAAAGTCATTTCCTTAATCTCGTCATTTTCAAATAAGAGTTCTTTATGTGACCATACATTATTATTAAACTCTACAATTAATTTTCCTCTTAATAAAAATGGTTCATTAGGAATATTAATATCATTAGCGTGTTTTTTATCAATAAGTTTAATTTCCATAGTTTTCTCACTTATTTAATATTCTATCATTTTCGTGCAATTAAAAAGCCAGGCATAATTTATATTACCCTGGCTCTTTTTTCAAAATTAACAATTAAATTAATCTTTTAAAAGTTTGAAAATTGGTGTGGATACTATTTGTCCGAATTCGTTATACATTGAAATAACTGTGTAAATACTGTCAACTTTAGCTCCATTTCTTAATTTTCTTCTTAACATTAATCTTCTTAAAAACATCATGATAAGTACCCTCCTTACATCTATATATTAATTTAAATTAGGAGATATACAACAAAAATTCACGAATTGAAAAATTATGTAAACGCTTACTTAAAATACCAAATATCCAAAATTTTTGAATATAATCGTAATATTTCAATTGAAACTAAGATTTTATGAAAGTGCTTTCATTCGAAATCTTAAAACGCATCAAGATTTAGTGTGAATTAGCAAATTTGCCATATTTTTGTTGGTTTTTTGCTTAAAAATTAATTTTTTAAGAAAAAAGCATCCTTATTTCATTCGCAACTAATATTAGATAAATCAGTTGGTTCGTTTTCCTCTCTGCCATTTCGTTCGTCTTTATTTTTTATAATACGCATTACTAGATTTGATACCGCTATTGTTGCAGACGTAACCGATACGATAAAAAAGTACACTATAACTTTTACAGAAAGGTAAGTTGAAGGATCAGAATCCATAAAATAATATTGAAAAATTATAATGAGAAATATTAAAGCTAGTATAGAAAAAATAATTCCAATTACTAAATTTGTAATAAAACTAGCTAGGCTCTTTTTCTTCCTTTCTTTATTAGACTTTTCTCTTTTAATGCTGATTATTTTTTTGATTAAAATCGTAGATACAGAAAGTACTGAAATTAGAGTAAATACAAAAATTAAAATACTGATGACTGGATGAAAATTAAGAAACGCAAAAGTATTATAAATTTCCAATAATGATAATAAGGTTATAAAAACAGCTAAACACACAAAATCAACTACGGCTAAAATCTTATACTTCTTCATACATAAATCCTTTCCATTATTAAAATTAAAACTAAGCCTTAAAATTTAAATAAAGATATATTGCTGGTAATTGAAGTTTTTTCGCCTTTGTCAAAATATACTATTTTTTTGAAACTACCGAATTATTAATGCTATATAATTTTTTCCTTTTATTAAAATAAATGCAAAGATTTGTAATTTTAACTGTTGATAATACACCAAAAATAATAAATAAGTAGCAAAAATAATTAACTTTAAAACTCGAATTCACTCGCATAGTCTCATAGTCGTAACAAAAAATTTGAATAAGAAAAATTATTGCTAATAAAGAAGAAATAATAGTTATAGTTAAATTAATTAATAATCGAGTTTTTGATATTTCAAAGTTGACTTCAAAATTATTTTCTCTACTTTTCCTTTTTCTAATTAAATGTTTTATAAGAAGTGTGCTGGTAATAGTGACTCCTATTGTTGAAAGAGCAAAAAGAAAAACAGCAAAAACTGAATTCAAGTATGGAATTTCAAACGTATAATGAATCTCGGCATAAGTAAAAATTGCTACAAAAACGATTAGACTAATAAAATCAAGTGCCAGCAAACATTTATTTTTGTGCTGGCTAATAAGTTTTAAAAATTTCATAATTGTTCCCCCGTTGACTTATTTTAACACTATTATGATTAAAAAAAATATATGAGTCAAAACAAAAGCCTGGTTCAAAATAGAGCCAGGCATTTTTATTAATTTATAATTAAGAAAAGTGACTAAGGTTATCTAACAACCTTAAAAAGAGGAGATGATACAGTCAATCCTAATTCACTATAATTGTTATAACCATAGATTGTATAAACATCCATTGGTCTATATTCTTTTCTTAATTTTCTTTTAAGTAAAAGCTTTCTAAAAAACATAATTTTTAACAACCTCCTTACACCAAAATGTTATATTAGTTTGGATTGTTTTCAACAATTTTCATTAACTAGAAAAAGTTATGAAAGCTCTTACATCTTTTTTCAGATTCTAAAAAAAGCGATAATTATCGCTTTTTTTTCTCTGTCAGTAACTTATTTATGAAAGTGTTTACATTATAATTTAAAATTAATAATGAAAATTCGTATTATTTAATTTTCATTACCACAAATCCTAAATTATGAATAGTATTGCTATCAAAATTATTGCTTAATAAGACATTCTTAGCATCAATTTTATGATCTTTTCCAGAATTATTTATAATCACTTGATAGCTTTCTTCTGAATTAAATCTTTCAATAATTACTAAGTCATCATTAGATGTAACTTTAATATCTCCCGTTTTAAAAGCCTCGTGTTTTCTTAATTTAGTTATATCAGCAAATAATTGATTTTCTTTTGATCCGAATTCATTAGAATCCCACTCCATTCCTCTTCTATTATCAGGATCAGTACCGCCTTCCATGAAAATTTCATCGCCATAATAAATCATTGGCATTCCAGTATAAGAAATCAATGTTAAATAAGCTAAAAGATAGAGTTCTTTGTTTGGTTTAATAAAATTATAGAATCTTTCAGTGTCATGGCTATCTAAAAGATTAAGCATAACTTTATTAGAATTATCAGTATAACGAACAAGTAAAGTATTTAGTCTGTTTGCAAAATCTAAGGCACTAAATTTCTTTTGAACATAAAAATATTTACAAGCTACTAAGAAAGGATAATTCATAACCGAGTCAAATTCTGAAGCGCTCAAAAATGAAGAGGCGTTTGTCCAGTTTTCCCCAATTAAAATAACATCTTTCTTTACTCTTCTCAGTTCATGTTTAAAATAGCGCCAAAATGTATGGGAAACTTCATTAGCAACATCAAGTCGATAGCCATCAACTCCAAACTCAGTTATAAAGTATTTTCCAACACCCACAAAATAATCTTGTTCGTCAAAATTGTTAGAGTTTAATTTTGGCATTTGGTCGGTAAATCCAAACGTTTCATAATTAACTCCACTATCTTTAAAAGTTTCATCATGCATAAAGTAAAAATCATAATATTTGGAATTTTTACCATTTTTTAATACATCTACAAACATAGGATTATGTTTTGAAGAATGATTAAACACAAGATCAAGAACAATTTTCATTCCATTAGCATGTAATTTATCAACAAGAGCCTTGAATTCTTCTTTTGTCCCAAACATAGGATCAAAATTAAAATAATCCACAACATCATATTTATGATTAGATGGGGACTCACAAATTGGAGTTAAATATACAACATCAACTCCTAATTCTTTTAGATAGTCAACTTTTTCGTTAATACCTTTGAAATCACCGCCTAAAAAAACATTTTGAATTCGGTTGTTGTTTGGGCCTTTTAAATCTAAACTATTCCATGGTCTATTAATATAGTCTTTTTGTCCTCTACCATTTCTAAATCTTTCAGGGAAAATTTGATAAAAGACATCGCCTTCAAAAGTTTTATTACCGATAATATCAGATTCATTTATATAGTAAACAGAAAATCTATTATAATATGCGAAATTAAAATCATACGTTTCGGTTACTCCATCTTCACTAAAATAGTAACCTTTATCATTCATATCCTTAATATAAAAGATATAAGAAAGTCTTGCGTCGTTTCCACTAACTTTAATAATGGTTGAATAATAATCAAAATATTGATCACTAAACTCTATTTCCATCTTTTGTTCTTCGTGATGATGATAAAAATGTTCCGAATTGCCACATAAACAATACACGGCTTTAATATCATCATTCTTTTTTGTTCTTAAGCGAACTTTAAGTTCTTTTCCATTAAGAGCGAAAGAATATCTTGAATCACTATAATGTTCAATTGCAGAAAAATCCATACAGCCTCCGTTTATTTTTTAAAATTTTTAGTCTAAAATAGTATATATGAAATTGAAAACTTTTAGTATTACTTTTGGTATTTTAATGTTTCTTAGCGGTGCGCTCGTTGTTGCCTTAACCATAGTTTCATTAGTATTGAACAACAATGAAAACGACATTGTCATTAATGTATTAGCCATGGCTATAAATGCCATTCTTTTCTTTATCGAATCTTTCCTTTTCTTTAGAGGAATAACTCATCCAGCAATTTTATTGCCTGGGCTTTGTTTCCGTGAAAATTCTAAACTCAACAAAGGGCCATTAATTGTTATTACAATTGGCGGATTAATTGGGCTTGTCTTTACAATTTTGTTTGCAATAGAATCATCCGGATTAACAAGTTTGTTTAGTTTAAACCCAAGCGATAATTATTTATTTCTCTCAATATCGCTAACTTTATTAATTAATGCCGCTTCTGCTTTGATTTTTGCTTCAATAGCTAGATTTGAAGTCTATTGATTGTAAATGCCATTTATATTATAAACAGCTCTATTTTGTGTTCTATCAATAACAACTTCTTCTTCACAAAATATTAGCATACCATAATCATCTATTGTAATTTCTTGATTACAGGTTGCTCCTTCAAACATAGTTTTATCATCTTCAATTTTAAATGTAAGATTGCTGTCTTCTAAAACATAACGATTGCCATATTTATGCGAATTTGCCTGAAAATAATCTCCATAATAAAGACCACCATATCTAAATGGCGAATCGCCAGTGAAAAAAATAGAATTCATCATCGAATAAGCTTGATCGTATGGAATTTGCTCACTCGTTAATGACCCATTATTTGTTGTTTCGACAACGTAATTATCGTTTACTTCTTTTAATTCAACTTTTGTAGAAGTAATTTTAGTCTTACTGTCAATTTGATTTCCACTAAAACTGGCTTCATAGCAAAAGTAAAAGTCTTGGTTTTGTGAAGTTTTTGAAAAAATAAGGTTCTCTTTTTTCTCGCCGTTAATTAATCCTGAAGCATCAATTTCTGAATAAGAAAAATTAATCTTTCCTGAATTTACATTTAAAAATGTGTTGTCAAATTCGATTGAATGTAAAAAATTGTAGATATCTTCTGGAATATCTACACTACTCGCACACCCTGTTACCAGGGTGGCGAGTAAAAATAATGGACTAAATTTTAAGATTTTCATATTTAATTATTTTAAATATCAATCAGAAAATATGTCAATTATTAATAAAGTCTAATATCAAATTTGTTTTCGTAGACTCTAATGTTGTTTAAATCAAAGGTTAAATGCAATAAGTCACCGACCTTAACATCGTCTTTAACCGCAACATAAATAACATTTTTATTGATTAAACACTTTGCAAATTTTTCTTTACCATAATCTAAAATTTCTGTGACGTTAGCTTTTAAGCCGCCTTCACTTACACGTTTATAATCATAGTGAGAAATTTCATAACGATAATTTGATTTGAAAAGTTTTGTACCAAAGGCTTGAACAATTCTTCTTGTGATATCAAATGAGGATTCAACATAGTGACCATTAATACCAATATAGAATTTTTTGCACTTAAGACCTTCAGTTTCTTCTTCTTTATCAAATTTATCATTTACTCTAGTAATCTTTGCTCTAATACTAGCTTTTTCATCTTTATCAGTAGTGTTCTTCAACTCAGCATATAAAGCATCAATTTCACTCTTTCTTGCTTCTTTAAGTTCAGCAAGTTTAGCTTGATATGCTTGTTTAAGTTCTTCAACACCTTGACCAGCGATTGCATTTAATGAACTTGCATTAGAAGAAATATCGTTGTTAATTGATGCATAAAGATCTTTAACTTCTTTTTCTCTATTTGCATAATCTGCTTTAATTTCTTCGACTGCTTTACGATCAGCATCTGAAATTGCTGCTTTTTTAGAATCTAATTCATTAATTCTTTCTTCATAAAGTTTCTTAGCAGCTTCATTAGCAGCTTTAAATTCAGCCCTAACTTTCTTTCTGCCATCTTTACCTAAGTCCATCGTAGTTAGTTTGAATGTTAAATCAGTCTTATTGTTATCAATAGTTTCTTTATATTCGTTTTTATATTCTTTATAAAGATAATCATTAACACCATGTTTAGCAAGCTCAACTGATTTTTCTTTTTCTAACTCTTTAACTTTTTCTTCACAAATTGAATCGCTTAATTTACAAAGAGATTTAACTGCTCTAGTATTGTTTTCTAAGTTAGTGAATAAGCCTAAATAGGTGTCGTAAACAGATAATGGTTTGACGATATCGATTTCATCATCACCTTCTTTAATAGCAATTGACTTATAATCAATATCAAATCTGACATCTTTTCCAACAGGATAAGCATCTTTAACGATAGCAAAGAATGTTCTACCACCAATTTTCAAATAACAAACTGTGGTTTCACCAATTACTTCATTATTAACAACCTTGGCTGTGAATTCACCATTTTCATTAATTTCAATAGCATCAGTTGGAACAAGGAATTTACCATCAGCTAAATCTTTACATTTAATAGCTGTAGGCAATTTTACACTTATACCAAGGAAATTAACCATATTATCTTTGACTGTACAATCGAAAACATTTTCCTTTGGAATACGTGGAACAATAGTATCTTCTGTTGTTTTATCAAAGAAATGGGCTTTCTTCATATTAAAAGCAGCTTCAACAACATCACCAGGTTTTAAATTCATATAACCATGGTTAGATTTTGCAATGACTCTAGTTGAAGATTCAACAAAGCCGTCTCCACCCATATTTAAGTCGCCATAAATAAGGGTTTCGCTTCCTAATTCTTCAAAGTGTGAAACTTTAATTTTCATTTTATTCTTGCTATTTGCAAGATCACTAGGTTCAAGTGAAATATCTTCACATCTTAAGCCAACCCAAACATGTTGTTTACCATTAAGATATGCAGGTTTAACCTTTAATAAATCTTCAAATGGAACATATAATTTGTTATCGCAATAATCAAAAGTTAATTCAACAATATCGCCTTGTCTCTTTAATGTAGCTTCGAAAAAGTTCATTTGAGGAGTTCCTATAAAACCTGCAACGAACTTATTTGCTGGGAAATTATAAAGATTTTGTGGTGAATCAATTTGTTGAATTTCACCAAGTTTCATAACAACTACTCTTGTACCTAAAGTCATAGCTTCAGTTTGGTCATGAGTAACATAAATAAAAGTTGTTTGAAGTTGATTATGAATTTTAGCAATTTCAGCTCTCATTTCAGTTCTTAACTTAGCGTCAAGATTAGAAAGAGGTTCGTCAAGTAAGAATACTTTTGGATTTCTTAAAATAGCTCTGCCTAAAGCAACTCTTTGTCTTTGACCACCAGACATAGCTCTTGGTTTTCTATCTAAGAATTCTGTAATTTTTAATACATCTGCTGCCCATAAAACTTTTTTATGGATTTCTGCTCTTGGAACATGTCTTAATTTAAGACCAAAAGCCATATTATCATAAACAGTCATATGAGGATAAAGAGCATAGTTTTGGAAAACCATTGCAATATCTCTATCTTTTGGTTCAACATTGTTGACGAGTTCATCGCCAATGTATAATTCACCTGCAGTAATATCTTCAAGACCTGCAATCATTCTTAAAGTTGTAGATTTACCACAACCAGATGGACCAACGAATACAATAAATTCTTTGTCCTTAATTTTCATATTAAAGTTTGAAACAGCTTTGACGCCATTTGGATAAACTTTATATATATTTTTTAAATATAAATCAGCCATAAATATACTCCCTAATTAACCTTTAACAGCGCCACCTGTAACACCTTCAACATAGTATCTTTGTAACCAGAAGAATAAAACAACAATTGGAATAGAAACAAAGACACCGCCAGAACAGAATCTAGTAAAATACATACCACTTAAAGTTGGTTGAATCCACTTTTGTAAACCAACAGCAACTGTAAATGCTTCTTGAGATCCACGGCCGACAAGATAGTTAGCCATCATGAAGTCACCCCATGGAGCTAAAAATGCTGTTAAGACTGTATAAACAACGATAGGTTTTGATAATGGAATAATAATTCTCCAGAAAACAGTATTACGATTTGCACCATCAATTAACGCTGCTTCATCCAAAGATCTAGGAATTGTATCGAAGAATCCTTTAGAGATATAGTAGTTCATTGCACTACCAGCAATATAAACAAGGAATAATCCGAAGATACTTGTTTGTAAACCGACAGCTTGTAAAATCTTATAAATACAAATCATTCCAAGGAAGCCAGGGAACATGCCAATAATAAGCATGAATTTCATAAGTCCTTTTCTTCCTTTAAATCTTAATCTTGATAAAGCATAAGCTGTCATTAAGACTAATATTGTTTGGAAAATTGTAGTAAGGACAGCGATAATTAAAGTATTTAAATACCATCTACCAAAGTTATATGCACTGTCTGTAAATAATTTGATGTAGTTATCTAAACCATATTGCCAATCCTCTGGAAATAAGGTTAATGATAAACCTGGGTTATCAATTCTTAATGATTGAATAATTAAATAGAAGAAAGGGAAAACCCAGATAATTGAGATCAAAACCAAGATTACATAAATAATGGTATTTGATATAATTCTACGTCCCTTTTGTCCAATTTTTTTGCTTCTCATTATTGGAAATCCTCCTCGTTCTTTAAGCTCTTACTTCTAGAATAGAAGATTAATGAGAACACAGCACAAATGATGAAGATTAAGATACCAATAACTGAGGCCATATCATATGATTGCTCATTAACAGTTAAATCATACAACCAAGTGATAAGCAAATCAGTTTGTCCTGCACTGTAAATCATTGCTGGATCAAGATTTGGTCCACCACCGGTTAAGAGGTAAATAATATTGAAGTTATTAATATTACCAACAAATGTTGTAATTAATGATGGAGTCATAACAAACATCATGTAAGGTAATGTAATATTAACAAACATTCTATAAGGATTAGCACCATCAATTCTAGCTGCTTCGTATAAGTCTTCAGGAATATTAAGTAAAATACCTGTACAACTTAAAACGGTAAATGGAACACCAACCCATAAGTTGACTACAACAACAGTCACCTTAGCAATAGTTGGATCCATCAAGAATCTAATTGGCTCAAGACCAATGGACATTAATAATTGATTATAAATACCATTATCTTGAAGCATTTTGCTCATTAAAAGCAATGAAACAAATTGTGGAACGGCAATAGTTGTAACTAAAATCGTTCTCCAAAGTTTCTTTAGCTTAATACCTTTTTTATTAATAACAACTGCAACTATCATACCAATAATGAAGTTGGTAAATGTTGCAAGAATTGCCCATAAAATGGTCCATCCTAAAACAACCCAGAAGGTATAAGTAAACCTTGCATTGTCACCTCCGCCAAGACCACTACCACTAAGCATAGTTTGGAAATTGTCAAATCCAACCCATGTAAATAATTGATTTGGTGGGACATGAAGTGCATTATAGTTTGTAAACGAGACAAATATCATGAAGATTAACGGAACAATAGTAAAGCAAACAAGACCAACCATTGGTAAAGCAAGAAGAGTAGCGTGATAATATCTATCGCCAAGGTGTGCTAAATCTTCTCTTCCATTAATCAGTTTTTTGTTAATTTCTTGCATTTCTTGTGCAGAATACGCTTGTTTTATCGATTGATACCAAACATATAAAGTGCAAAAAATAACTAAAATTGTTAAAACACTGTACAAAAGAATATTAAATGAATCATCACCGACAACGACGAAACCTGTGTCGTCTTTGCCAGATTCAACAGTTCCCAATGTACCAAACTTTGAAATGTATTGTCCGCCAAAAAATATCATGTAAAGAATAAAAACAATTTCATAGATTAAAAATAAAAAACCTCTTAGAAATTGTTTTCTTGCAATGTTTCCAAAACCAAAAAGTATAAAAGAAAGTCTAGTTTTCCAATCGCCATATAAAGCAGCATCTCCTACTACCGAGAAAATGCTTTTGATTTTAGAACCAAGGTTCTTAAATGCATAAGGTATTTTTCTAAAGAAACCTTTTGCTTTTTTGCCTAAACCCCTAAATCCCTTTGTGGTTTTATAAATGAATTTTCTTGGCTTTGACAATCCTAAATAAGCTAAATCTGTCATAAAAGCTCCTTTAATCATTTATAAATTCAGGACTCACCGAAGTGAGTCCTGGAAAATCTTAACCTATTATTTAGTTGCTGATACAATATCAGATTGTAAATTTTCTAAAGTAGTTTTGATGGATTCTTCACTTCCGTAACCATCATCTGCGCCGGCTCTTGTCTTTTCAAATAAGTTTTTACCAAAAGCAGCAATTGGATCCCAGAAATTAGTTGGAGTTGAATCTTGAACTCTATATCCAATATTTTTACCTTCAGCATCGGTTAAAGCATATTGATCAGCTAATGCAGAAAGGAATGGGCTTTCTTGAACAGCTTTATCTTCTTGAGCTTTTAAGTTAGAAGGTCCTAGACCTGATGCGTTAAATCTATCCATTGAAGCATCATAACCAGTTAAGAATTGAGCTAATTCTCTTAAAATAGTTAAGTTTTGTGGGTCTTTTCTTGCAAATGCAGAATATGGATTGATACCCATTAACTTATAACCACCAAATGTTTTCCAAGTATATTTATTACCAGTACCACCTAATTGAGCTGTTTTTGATTCAAGTGTTGGTAAAACAGTGGCACGATAATTATCGCCCCATTTTTCTCCGAAAACAGCACCATTGTTCCAAGAAACAATACCTGCTAAAGGTTGATCTTTATTAGTGATATATTGGGTAACAAGATCATTATAAGCTGGTGTCTGATCATCGGAATACATAAAGTGCTTACTAATTGATCCATCTTCGTTTGTATAACTATTTAACATACAACGTGCAGCTTCAAGACCGATTGTGTAATCTTTATTTCCGCCTTCTTCTTTATAACCAAACCAACATTCAGCAGATTCTTGTTTACCTTCACTATCAAATTTAATGGAATAATCTCCACCTGTACCAAAGAAAACGCCGGATTCATACCATGCTGATCCACATGCCCATAAAGCTAAACCATTGCTCCAGTTATAGCCAGTTTCTTTGGAAACACCTCTTTCATCTAAAGCAGCGAATAAATCTCTGAATGTGTAACCTGCTTTAAGATTGTCTGTTTCTTCGTCCCAAACAGATGTTCCGACAAAAGCATCTTTGTTATAGCAGAAAACATAACCGTTATCAGCTGAAACTGGATAGCCATAGTATTTGCCATCGATTTTACCTGCATCATTTGCAGCTTGCGTATGATTTTCTTCAATCCATTTAGCATCTGCATCAGTTAAAGCAGCTGCTGCACCAATTCTAACAATGTTAGCTAATTGGTCATTAGCATAAGTGTAAATGGAAGCACCGGATTGAACGTCAACAGCTAAAGCATCATAAGCTCCAGCATCACCATTTGTGCCATATTGGAATTCAATATCTGCATATTCAGGATTTGCTTCAACGAATTCATTCCATAAAGCTTTATATAAAGCTTCATGTTCAGATGGTCCCCAGAAAAGAATTCCTTCAAAAGAACCACATGATGTTAATGAAGCAGCTGTGCCAACACCAATGGCTGCTGCTGCGAATGCCATTAAAAGTTTAGTTTTTTTCACTATAATTTCCTCCTATATAACTTTTAATTTCAATTTATATTAACTCTGCACGAGTTTAATATCGTTTTAATTACGTTCAGAATTATCAATCCACCTGGTTAGGATATCAGCCTTAGCTTTTTCGTTAGTCTTAAATAATTGTTCATCCATTCTCCAAGACCAATTATCATCAGATAAGGTTGAAGGAAAGTTAATTCTAGCTTCTTTCCCTAAAGCGAAGAGATCCATAATTGGAATAATTGCCGCTTTAGCTTTATTCACAAAATTAAGTTCACACATCTTATAAGTTAATTCTTCATTTGTGAATTTCCTGCTGAATGGAATATTGAAGAATTTGCACTCCTTTTCCATTATGTTCAGCATTCTTTCCTTACTGTTTTCGTCTAAACTATCAATGAATTGACGTGTTGTAGTTGAGTCATGTGTTGCAGTATATGAGAAAAAGTTTTTAGTATAATTACTTGGTCTCCATGTACTCTTTGGATTATCATCATCGAATGCTTGTGTAACAATTTTCATTCCCGGATAACCAGTGTCACTCATTAGCTTTAAGAATTTAGCATCAATTAAGCCTAAATCTTCAGCAACTATTGGTAAATCTAATTTGTCTTTGAACAAATCCAAACCAGGACCACTAACCCAAACACCTCTTTCAGCCGTTTTATCACCAAAAGGAATAGCGTAATAATCACTAAAACCTTTAAAGTGATCAATTCTAATTAAGTCATATAAAGATAAAGCATTATTTATTCTAGCGTTCCACCATTTATAACGTGACTTTTTGTGGTAAGCCCAATCATATAGTGGATTTCCCCAAAGTTGTCCAGTTGTACTAAACATATCTGGTGGTACTCCTGCTACTCTCTTTGGATAATGCCTTTCATCAAGTTCGAATAATTCTGGATATTTCCACACTTCAACTGAATCAAAGGCAACGTAAATAGGTAAATCACCCATTAATTTTATTTTACTCTCATTTGCATATTTTTTAAGAGCAAAAAATTGTTTTAAGAACTCATATTGAGTCCACATATAGAAAAGGTACTCATCTTTATATTTTGTTTTGATTGTTTGTTCAATTTGAGGTGAATATTTTTTTAGTTTTTCGTCCCATTCATACCATGGTTTTAAATTTTGGTGATCTTTAATAACCATAAAAACTGCAAAATCAGAGTAATTTTTCTCTTTTTCAACGAAATCTAAAAATTCTTTATTATTTTTATCATAGCGAGCAAACGCTTTGCGCAATACGTTTAATTTATTAGCAAAAAGAGCTCCATAATCAACTCTAGAAGTATTTTTGCCCCAATCAATTGAAGTCACATCTTCTTTATTTAGAAGTTTTTCATCAATCAAAATATCTAAATCAATGAAATAATAGTTCATTCCATAATTAGATGGAGATTGATAAGGTGAATTCCCAAAACTAGTTACATTTAAAGGCAAAATTTGCCAAATTCCGACTCCACATCTCTTTAAGAAATCGACAAATTCATAAGCTGCCTTCCCGAAAGTTCCAATTCCATAATTACTCCAAAGAGAAGAAATCGGAAACAAAATTCCTGCAATTCGATCCATAAATAAAACCCACTTTTCTTTTTTGAAAGCGCTTACATTATAAAATGTAATATTTTAGTTGTCAAAATAAAAAAGTTGATAACTATCGATAAAAATTGAAGTTTAATTATAAAATGAATAATCTTTTTATTTTTTTATATCAATTTTTACATATTTGTTAAATTTGTTCGATTGTTATCGTATTTTTAGTTGCTTTATATTATTGTTTTAAAAACCGATTATTATCTCTTTTTTTAGAATTTCTTAACATTTTATGAACTTAGTAAAGTTTTTAAAATGTCATTTATTTCTTTTAAATTTTATTAACATTTTTTTCATTTCGTCTACAATTCCATCACTTAAATCTGACCACAAAAATCTATATGTCCAGTTTTCTTCATTAACTGTACCAGGTTCATTAATCCTGCTTTCTTTACCCTGAAATAAAATATCTTGCATAGTAAAAGTAACATGATTTGCGCGACTTGCTAAAGCTAGTTTCATTAAGTATCTAGCTTTTTCAAATAGTGAAATAGACTCCTCGTTTTCAACTTTTAATTTGCGGGCTTCACTCTTAACTCTATTTTCAGCTAATATTTTTTGCTCTTCTGTCAGAGAACTCAAAAGGCCTTTTAAAGGCATATAGTCATGGCTTTCAAGATACAAATAAGTATCCTCGCTAATGTTTGAAGGAAGGCAGTTTTCAGTAAAAAATTTATCTTGGAAAAAATTTGGTCCAATTAACGTTAATGTCTCTAATTTAGATTCATTAATAAAATGTTGAGTATCTTCAGGATAAATACCTGTACTATTCGCAATTAATGGATAATCTTCTTTAACATCGTTTATAAAGTCAAGTCCAGGACCTTTAAAATATTTGCCCTTTTTCCCATTTTTACTTCTAAAAGGGACTGCATAAGTTTTATAAAAACCCATAAAATGATTAACTTTAATTCTGTCAAAAAGAGAATATGCAGCATCTAAACGATAACGCCACCGTTTATAATTAGTTGTCTTCATATATTCCCAATCATACATTGGGTATCCCCATTTTTGCCCTTCTTTGCGAAAATCATCAGGCGGAAATCCAACAACAAAAGTTGGGATATTACGCTTATCAATCAAAAACAATTCAGGTGTCATATACATTGCGTCAGAGTTATAACTTAAAAAATGTGGAATTTCGCCAATTATATCTATACCTTTACTTTTTGCATAATCGTGCATTCTTTTCCATTGTTTTTTAAAAATGTAAGCTAAAAATAGATAGTAGTCGATAGTATCATGATGAAAAGTCTCATATTCCTTTTTAATTTCAGAAGCATAATAACGATCTTCTAAACGAAAATCAAACCAGTTCTTGTCATTATTAAACGATTTAATAGTTTCAAAAAGTGCGTAATTATATCGAAAAGAATTGTTTTCTTTAAAACTCAAAAAATCGGGATCGGTTTTATCGAATCTCTTAAAGGCAGTTCTCAAAATTTTGTCTTTAGCAATTTTTATTTTGTTGTAATTTACTTTCCTAGGTGAATCTGAAAATTCAATCCCGGTAAAGTCACGACTATTTAAAATGCCATCTTCTACCAATAAATCAAAATCTATAAAAAGATAGTTTAGTGAAAAAGCACTTGGTATATCAAAAGGAGAATTACCTTTACCAATATCCTCTACAGGCAATACTTCCCAATAAGAAAAACCACATTCACTTAAAAAATCTATAAACTTATAAGCATTCTGTCTGCCCTAAAGTTCCGATTCCATACTTCCCTGGCAAGGAAAATATAGGTAATAAAACGCCACATTCTTTACTACTCATATAATAAATTATCACTGAATTTTATTAAAAAGTTAACATTAAATATTCTTTATAATGTGATAAATAAGCCATTTTTCTTAAATAAATTAAGATATTGTAAAATTTGCCTAGCCGTCTTGATTTTTAATATGCTCTTAATTAAGATAATTTCTATGAAGAACTATTTAAAGACTAGCGTTATTTACCAAGTCTATGTAAGAAACTTTACAGAAGAAGGTACATTTAACGCATTAGAAAACAAATTAGACTACATAAAAAATTTAGGCGTTGACATTGTCTATCTTTTACCAATTTCTCCTATTGGCGTAAAAGATAGAAAAGGAGTTTTAGGTTCACCTTACTCAATTCAAGATTATACGAAAATTAATCCAGAATTAGGGACTTTAGACGATTTCAAATCATTAATCGAAGCAACACATAAGAAAGGAATGAAAATAATGATTGATATCGTTTATAATCATACCTCTCGTGATTCTTGGATTTTAAAAAATCATCCTGAGTGGATGTTTCATAACAACAAGGGAGAAGTTTCAAATAAAGTCGAAGATTGGTCTGATGTTTACGATTTAGATTACTCTCATCCTGAATTAATTAAATATTTGGTAGATATCATTGATTATTACTGCTCTTTAGGAGTCGATGGATATCGTTTCGATGTTGCAAGTCTTATTACAAAGGATTTCTTTGACGCTTTAAAATCAATGTTAAGCAAGAAATATCCAGATACAATTTTACTTGCTGAATCAGTTCACCCAGGTTTCGTTAGTTTTTTAAGGGGAGAAAATTTCAATTGCCTTAGCGATGGTGAACTAATTGACCACGCCTTTGATCTTTTATATCCATATAATTCTTACGAAAATTTAAGAAATTATTTAGAGACCAAAGATCAAAAATGGTTAGATTTCTATAAATATGCCTTATTACTTGAAGATAGTATGTGCCCAGAGTATTCAATGAGAATAAGATGCTTAGAGAATCATGACCAAAAAGCATTATATGAATTCTCTCATGATTTTGTTGTATTAAGAAATTTAGCAGCACTTATGCCATATCTTAAAGGGCCTATGTTTATTTATGATGGGTTAGAAACAAAAAATGATCATTTGCTAAATCTTTTTAATAAAGACACTATGTCTTGGGAAATTGATGAAGAGTGGTTCGCTTTTATCAAAAAACTCATTGCATATAAGAAAGAGAAATTTAATTTAAATTTAAATACTTCTACTCCTTTATTAAACGGAGGAGATACAATCGCCTTTAAAAATGTTTATAAAGATGGAAGTTATAGTTTTGGTGTTTTCTCTTTAAGTGGTAAAGAAGAAACAATTAATGATCAAACATTAATTGATGGAACATATGTCGATTATTTAACCGGCAAAGAAGTAACCATTAAAGACCATACTATTAAAGTTAAAGAACCATTATATTTATTCAAAAAGTAAATTAATTAATTTTTAAAAAAGAAGAGCCGTTTTGCTCTTCTTTTTTTATTTTAAGTGAAGTTTTGCAGACTTTTTATCTAAAAACTTAGTTTATATACTTAATAATTTTTGCTGGATTTCCTGCTACTATTGCATTATCTGGAACATCTTTTGTAACAACGCTTCCAGCTCCTACCACTGCATTTTCACCAATTGTAACGCCAGGCAAAATAACGCTTTTTGAGCCAATCCAAGCATAATCTTTAATAACTATCTTTTTAGGAATTAAATCATATCTTTCTTCTTTTTTAAGTCCATGATTTAAAGAAGCAAATATACATTCATGACCTATATTTACATAATTACCAATTTCAATTCCACCTTGATCTTGAAAGGCGCATCCAGCATTAATAAAAACATGTTTTCCTATTTTTAAGTTCTTTCCAAAATCAATATAAATTGGTGGAAATAAAGAAAAGTTTTCATCTAACTTTTGACCAATAATTTCTTCCATAAGCTTAATTAGCTCTTTTTCATCATGATATTTAGTGTTTATCTCAAAAGTTAATTTACGTGTCTCTCCACTAATTCTATGCATTAATGCTTTATATTCATTACCTTGTTTTAATGTTTTACCTTCATTTAAATAATTCAATAATTCTTTTAAACTTACTTCTTTTTCCATCTTTAATCAATCCTTTCTTTTATTACATCATCTTCTTTTATTTCGCCAATTAGTAATGATGAATCATCACTATGATTCATATAATTACTTTTAACTTCTTCTTCATTAAAGTTAGCATAACAATATTTGCAACGCGATAAGCAAGAGTTATAAGCTCCTATATCCACTGTTTGAACACAATTACAATTTTCATTGTCACGATGTGTTCTTCTTTTAAACTTAACATTTTTATTAAGTTTACTCATTAATGAAGTAGCAAATTCTTTTGTTAAGCAGCTGCCTTTAGAAAAGCCATATTCTGTTAAGTCTTCTTTTTCTCCACATGTAAATATATTAAGTTTATTTTCTTTAGCAATCTTAAAGAATTCTTCTCCAATTAACCTATAGTCTTCCTTTAAAAAGCCTTCTAAATGAAGATATTTATCATTATTTTTTAAAACATTTTTATATAAATCTATAAAAGAGATAACAACATTATCTGCGCTTCCCATTATTTCACTAGCTAGCTTTTTAAAAGCTTTAATATGATAAGTTATTGGATATTCTTTACTTTTTAAGATTGGATCAAAACGAATAAAGATACGATCACTTCCATAACGATTAGCTAAATATTTAACAGCTTTTATAACTTCCTTTTTCTCTTTAGCAATTTTTGGTTCGATATCTTCTTTATAAGGTGTAATTGTTATATGAAATATTAATGGTACGTTTTTTAAAAGTTCATCTAACTCATCTAAATATGGTAAAAAAGGAATTGGATTTTTAGTGCAAAACATAATGATATCAACCATATCAAAATAAATTCGTGACACAAGTTTTGGATTATATGGATTTCTTGTATCAACATAACCTTCTTTTACACGGTTTATAAACCATTTTGGATAATAGGTTAAAATATCAGTTCTTCCACTTACAAACAAAACCATAATTTGTATTTTAAAAGTTTCTTTTGCAATGATAAAGAATTAAACATATTTAGTTTACAATTTATAAAGTAAATTAGGATTGTTAACTAGGAGATAATTTCTTTTGAAGTTACATAAAAAGCCAAATAATAAGGAATTGTCTTTTTATTGTCTACTTGACCAATATTTTGAGCAGTAAATTTTATTAAACCTTTAACTTTGTAATTAGGATTTGCAAGGACCGTTTTAGAAGATTTAGCATTACCACTTCGTGCTTTAACTTCAATAAGATATAATCCATCCAAAAAAGGCTCTATAAAATCAATTTCTAGCCCGCTGGATTTAGCAAAATAAAACAACTTTTTCCCATTTTTATTTAACGTTTCAGCAATAAGATTTTCAAAAATCGCTCCTTTGCCTAATCCTAAATCATCATTTATAACTTTAAAAGCGATTTCTTTTGGCAAAGATGCCATTAATAGACCAATATCTGAAAAATAAACTTTAAATTGGTTATCAATAGCGAAAAAACTTAGTGGCTCCTCTAGAGTTGATACATTGTAGCAAACATCAATTAAACCATATTCTTTTAGCCACTTTAGAGAATCTTGATACGTCCTTTGACTTCCGCCCTTATTTACTAAAGAGTACTGAAATTTATTATTTTCTTTGGCAAGTTGTTTTGGTATAGAATCAAAGACATCTAGAATTTTTCTTTTTTCAGATTCGTCAACTTGAATTTCGCCACTTTGAGATAGGTGCATTCCAAAATCAGATTTGAATGATTTTATTAGATTTGCTTGAACTTCTCTAACTTTATCAAGATCGTTTGTATCTAAAAAAGTTGTAACTGCCTTTGGCATTCCACCTACACAGATATATTTTTTAATTAAATTTAAAAACAAATTATGATAATAAGAATCAATTTGTTTTGATTTATCAACACAATTTTTAAGTTTTTCAATGATTTTTTTATCTATATTTAACGACCATAGAAATTCTTCAAAATCGAGAGGTTTCATTTCTATTTGATATTCATAACCAACACCAATTCCTCTACTCGCAAGTTTGCTATCTCTATATCCATCAATGCCTAAATACGAACCAGTAGAAATAACATCAAATCTTTTGTCTAAAGCAAAGTATTTTAAAGAGCTTCTTGCATCAGGGCAATCTTGTATTTCGTCAAATATAAAAACAGTTTTATATGGTATAAAATCTGAGCCTTTAATAATGGAAAGCCTTGCTTTATAAGGCGATAATTTGAGTAAAATTTCATCAATATCGAAATTCCCACTAAAGACCAATCTAAGTTCAATAAAACTTCGAAAATCTAGAAAAAATGCATTTTCATAATTTTGCTTAGCAAATTCTATTACAGATGTAGTTTTACCTACTTGTCTTAGGCCTTTTATTATAATTGGCAGATGATTTTTCTCTTTTTTCCGCCTATCTAATACTTTGAATACTTTTCTCTCTAACATAATATTTAACTGTATGTTAAATCAAGTCAACATATTTTTCAAGCGAGTTTTTTTAACATTTACATATTTTTCAAGCGAGTTTTTTCAATATTTTACATATTTTTATAGCGAGTTTTACAATTGTTTGCTCTCCGAAATTAAGGCTTTAAGCAACCTAGCGGTACTACATAAACGCCATCTTCTCTCTTATAAGCATATTTTTCTTTTGTAATAACCATTAAATAAATTGGTTTTTCAATTAAATCATCTCTAATCTTTTTTAAGTTGTTAGCAGCTTCTTCGATATCATCATCAACACCAAGTTTTATCTCTACTAATCCAAATTCGCCATCACGATAGACAATAATTGCATCACATTCTCTATTTAAGCTGTCGCGGTAATGATAAACTGATGCATCGATAGTTGAAGCATAAATTTTCAAATCTCTAATCGAAAGCGATTCAAAAAGAAAACCAAATAGTTTCATATCTTTAAATAAAGACTGAGGTGTAAGGCCTAGTGAAGCAACCGCAATCGAAGGATCAACAAAATATCTGGTATTCTTTGTTCTAATAGCAGTTTTACTTCTTAAGTTAGTGTTCCAAGCTAAAACCTCATCGACTACAAACAATCTTTGAAGTGCGGAAAAATACTTTTCAAATGTTCTAAAATCAATGCTTGCATCATTAATAATTACAGAATCTGGGCATTGAGTACCAACATTTCTAGCGTATGAGCGCATAATTTTTTGCGATGTTAAAATGTTTTTTCTGATTCCTAAATCTTTAAAAGTAAAAATGTCATCTTGATATAATATCTCAAAATAATAATATGCTTGTGCCAAAGCGACTTTTCCACTTTTTCCAATCGCTAGTGGCCAGCCACCTCTACAAATATAAAAAGCATAATCGAAAATGTTTTTATCACAAGTTCCTAATTCAAAATCGCCATTTTTTAATGAAGAAAGAGAAACCAATCCATTGCTTTCGTTACTTTCATAAAGCGATAGTGTTCTCATCATTTTTCGGCAAATTCGGCCGTTTCCAGTATGCTCATTTAAAATATCTTCTTCATTACCATTTGAGTATGACAACTTGTTAGTAACACTTCCTGTTAAAATATATCCACCAAAAATAGAACTTTTATCAACTTGAATTTTAATTTCATTCCAGATAAATGGTATAAATTGCCATTCATCAATTAAAATCGGCTTCTCTCCTTGATTTAAAAATACATCAGGAGCATTTTTAGCAAACTCTATAATTTGTTGTCTTGTTTTTAACGGCAAAAGTTCTACTATTGTTTTAGCATGTCTCGCACAAGTTGTTGTTTTTCCACACCACTTCGGTCCAACTACTAATACTGCACCTTTGCTTTCTAAAGAAAATTGCAGTATTTCATCAAATAATCTTGGAATATAAGTATTTTTCATATTATTAATTTATCATGTTAAAAATAAATACACAATTGAAAATCCAAAATTTGTGAGTAAAATAATCCAATAAATATGAGTAAAATAATCCCATAAATATTAATAAAATAATCCAATAAATATGAGTAAAAAAATCCTATGTTTGTAAACTTTCAATATATATGTTCATATACTATTCTTAATCAAATAAGCCCTTCTTAATTATTAAAAACCAAAAGTTAAAATAACTCTAACAATAGCAAGTATAATAAAAACATTTGCTTATTTCATTAAACTATTAACTATTATATTTAGGCAAAAACCATGCAAATCTTAAATTATTTTATTGTTTTTCAATATTTTCTTGTTTCTCAATTTCTTTGGCTCTTTTATTAATTACTCTAGGGAAAGTGATGAAAATTACTATACCAGTAATTACTCCTGCAACTAAATCTGCAATGCCTTCAGACATGTAAACGCCTTGAAAACCAACTGTATAAGTTAACAAAAAGCATAAAGGAATTAAGATAATTACTTTCCTTAAAGTTGCTAAAAAAACAGCTGTTTTCCCTTGACCTAAAGCTACATTTATATTTTGTAAAGTCATTTGAATAACAAACATAATTGTTCCCATTAAAAATAATGGGGTATAAGCTTTAATTAAAGACATTACTTCTTCATCAGCACTAAAAACATAACCATAAATTTGCGGTGCTGACATTGAAATAGTATAAATAATCACATCAAAAACTAATCCGATAATAAAGGTATAAATAATCCCTTTCTTTAATCGATTAGCATCACCTTTTCCATAGTTATAACTTACAAAAGGAGCTATTCCATAACCTAGTCCATTTAAAGGCAAAGAAATTAATTGAAGTGCACTAAGCATAATTGTAAGAGCGGCTGTATAAGCACTACTTGTTCCACCCGTTGCAATCTTTAAACAAACATTGAAAACTATCTGAATAATGCTTTCAGTTAAAGTCATAATGAATGGAGATAAGCCTAAAAAGAGAATAGATCCAATTATTACTAAGTCAAACTTCATGTCTTTGATTTTAAAACTAAAAGTTGATCCTTTCATAAAGAAAAGGATAATAATCCAAACAAAGGAAGCAAATTGAGAAAGAATAGTCGCAAGTGCTGCTCCTTCTACCCCCATATTAAAGGTAAAGATAAAAAGAGGATCAAGCGCAACGTTTAATAAAGCACCTAAAAGTGTAGTTCCCATTGCTAAAATCGAGTGCCCTTGAGCACTAACAAAAGGATTTAAGCCTTGAACTAAAATTATAAAGACACTTCCTAAAGCATAAATTTTTAAATAATTAGTTGCATAAACAATTGAATTATCTGGACAGCCAAACAAAAAAATAATTGGCTCAGCAAAGAAAAACAAAATTAAAGTAAGAATTACTCCAATAATTACAAGTAAAAGAGTCGATATGTTAAAAATTCGATTAGCTTTTTCTTTGTTTCCTTCTCCTAAAGACATACTTGCTCTTGGTGAAGCGCCTAAACCAATTAAATTTGCAAAAGCTTGTACAATTAAAGTAATTGGTAATACTATTCCTAAAGCCGCTAAAGCCTCAGTTTTAATATCTTGAATATTAGACACATACATTCTATCAACAAGGTTATATAAAAAGGTAATAAGCTGTGCGATAACTGCTGGAATAGTTAATTTAAAAACTAAAGGCAATATCTTTCCTTTTCCAAATTCACCAGTAATATCTTTCATTTTGTTGCCTCACAAACCTTAGTGATTATATTGATTTTTGCTAATTAAAGCAAGGCTATCGATTTTTAAAGATAGTTTATCATCTCGACCATTTTGAAAACTCTCAAAGTATGTTTTTATTAAAAGCGATGTTTTTGTGAGTAACCGTATTAATGAAATGAGTTTTTTTATTTTCTGCAGCATTTATCTGCTTAAAATTCATAAAAAATGTAAGTGGTTTTTAATAATTACTCAATCAAAAACTTAGTTACGCAAATTTGCACAAGTAAGTTTTAAAACAATAACTGCTTTTCAAAATGTTGAACAGCAAAAAATACAATGCCTTACTCATCATCTTTAAAATCGGCAGATTCACATGAATTTTCACACGTTAGTAAAATGCGGTTCGAACAAAATATTGCCTAGGCAAATTTCAATTTTCGGACAGGTCTGACCTGTCCAGACAGACGAAAAATTTGCAATTTTTTGGAGAAGATAAGTGCCAAATTTTTTTCTGAACTTGTTGAAAAATTATTGTTCTAAAAGATAAAAACGTTATCAAAATAGACAAATGATCAGACTCATCTTTTGATGAAAAATCCATCGAATTTGGCAATTTTAAGGTGATTTTGCGGTCGAAATCAATAAAATTTGAGAAAGCAAAAGAAAAAATAAAAATCTCTCCTAACGAAGAAAATTTGGGGAGAGATTCAATAGAAACTTCCAACAATCATCGAATGTATCGACTTACAAAGTGGCCTCCTAGGCAGGAGTCGAACCCGCAACCTTTTGGTTCGTAGCCAAACACTCTATCCAGTTGAGCTACTAGGAGTTAAATACCATTCAACAATTTTTGAAAGCGAAAACAATTATATAACAAGTGAATCGTTTTGAAAACAATTTTATAAAGCTACTTAAGCTAAATTGCCGTTAGTATTTCACTTATCTTTAAAATTTTCTTTTCTTTAATCATCATTACCAAACATATAAATCGGTGCTAAAATGATTTCGGAGAAACTTTATGAAAAAACTTATTTATATTATTTTACTTGTAATATTTTTAATTTTAGATGCTGTAATAATTTCCACTGTATCTAATTCAACAATGTGGATTTTTTATGCTTTTATCATTGCTGAAGTTGCAATATATTCCACTTGTATAATTTTTGAAGTCATCACATTACAAAATAAATTAAAAGATAAAAATAGTGATGAAGATGATAATGATTAATGAAAAATAATTGATTTTTGCAAGTTTTTTAGTTAAATTTCAAGATTTTTGAATTTCGCTTAGTTATTTATATCGGCCTTAAAATATTTAGCTAAATACTTACTCATAATAATATATCCTTCTTTATTTGGATGGATATTATCACTCATGATTAACCTAAATTTAGCTTTTCTCATCTCTTCATTCTCGTAAAAATCAATAATAGAAAATCCACAATTTTCTTTAATCGTTTTTAATGTTTCGATCATATTCTCATACTTTTTATTTCGTTTAGTAAAGCAAGTATAAAATATAGTTTTGGCGTCAGTATTTTCTTTTATATATTTAATAATTTCAATGATAGCACCAAAAGTTGTTTTTTCATCATTTAGGTCCAATCTATTTTTAAGTAAATGTAAATCATTAGTTGAAAGTTGAACAAGAACATAATCAAATGTTTTTAATAATGTTAAATCTAGTTTTCTTAATCTTGCTAAATAAGAATTATCTTTTCTATTAGCTAAAGTCGTTCCATTAATTGCTTCTTTATAAACGTTAAATTTTATATCTTCATCTTTTACATCATTTAACATTTCTACAAAAGAGATGTCATGATTTCCATAACCTCTAGTTATACTGCTACCTAAAGCTAAGATTTTAATTTCTTTCATTTACCTACACCTAGTTTTTATCTATTAACTCAAATAGTTCCATAAAATCATCAGATAATTTATAGTTATTTATTTCACTTTTATTAATCCAAAAAACTTTACCTTCTTCACTGCTTTTAATTTCGCCACTAAAATCATCACTTTTATAAAGTAAACCTAAATATCGAACATCGTTTCCCCAATCCCGCTCTTTAATTGCACAAAATTTAACAGAATGAAGAGTTAACCCAGTTTCTTCTTTCATTTCTCGAATAACACTTTCTTCAAGTGTTTCCCCTTTTTCAACATGTCCTCCAGGAAAAGAAAGACCTGGCCAATCAGATTTTACTCGATCAATAACTAGTATCTTGTCTCCTTTATAAACCATGCACATGTTAGAAAGGATACATTTAGTAATCTTGTCTTTCATATTAATCAACTACGATGTCCTTATTTTTATCAATAAAATAACTCTTTAAAACTCTTTGATCCATTCTTAAGCAATTATCAAAGTCAATCTTGTCAAAAGGAACAAACTTTATTTCTTTACTTTCGCCATCTTGAGAAACAATATTAACTTTCTTGGAATCAACTCTACCTATAAAAATGATATCAGTATAATAGGTTACATCTTGATTAGGATATTCCATTCGTCCTTCTTCTCCTGAAAATATTCCAAGTAATTTTATTTCATCTTCTTCAAAATGAATACCAGTTTCTTCAAACGTTTCTCTTATTGCTCCAGCTTTTACCTTTTCACCCATGTTTAAAGCGCCACCTGGAAAAGAATACTTACCATTATCACTTCTTGTCTCTAAAAGAACCTCGTCTTTTTCGTTTAACACTAAAATAGCTACACCTATAGCCATTATCTCTTTATGACCTACAATATTTCTAATATATTTTATATAATCCATAATCTTTTTCCTTGCGTTAATATTGTAGTTACTTTTATTAAATAATTAAAGTTAGAGACTAAAACTTTAGCCTGTTTACTAAGTTAATATTTTAATGTAAACCAAATTAATAATTATCGTTATGATTAACTGTCTTATTTAATATCTATATAGAAAAATTCGAATTTTATCATATTTTTATCGAGGTCATATAACCTCATGGACATTGTCTAGGACATAATAATGTCTTAGACATTTTTGAAAATGTCCAAGACAAAATGTCCTATTTGCAAGCCGTTTTATGCTTCACTAAATTATGGTTTTAGGCAATTAATAGGATTAGCTTTAACAATAAGTGATGTGTTGTTGTCATTTAAATACGTTGATGATTTCGCATATCTTTTGCATAAAGTAGTTTTGCCTGAAAACTTTGGACCATTAGCAAGAACACAACCAAAGGTAATCATTTTAAGTTTAAGTTTTTTTAATATTTCTATTTTTTGTATAAACCGTCTTTTGCCATGTCATTTTTCCGACTACTCAATCTTTAAAATTCAATCAAATTCAGTGATTTGAAAGAGTTTCATTCAGTGAATTGAAAGAATTTCACTCAGTGATTTGAAAGAGTTTCATTCAGTGTTTTGAAAATTATTCAATTTCTACTTTTTTTAGAAAATTAATGGAATTCATCTCATTTTTATTAAAATTGATTATTTTAATCTCAATTATTACAGTTATTTAAATAATTAATAAAAATCATTCAGTGATTTGAAAGAGTTTGATTCAGTGTTTTGAAAGAGATTCATTCAGTGATTTGAAAGAGATTCATTCAGTGTTTTGAAAATACACTCTTTTTTTAAAACAATCACTCCTTTTATTATTTTCCATAAAAATTTACAATTCTATCTTTTACAACAATAAAACTAATTTATAAAATATTAAAGGTATGGAAAAAGCAGCAAAAAGAAAAAGAACAATTATAAAATTAAACGAATCAAACTACATTGAAAGAGATGTTTCATGGTGTTATTTTAACTATCGAATTTTAAAAGAAGCTCAAAATGAGAGTGTACCTCTTTATGAAAGACTTTCATTTTTAGGTATCTATTCTAGTAATCTAGATGAGTTTTATAAAGTTAGAGTAGCCACTTTAAAACGTATTGCAGAAAATTCATCAAAAGACTTTAAAAAAGAAAAAAACCTTGCAAAATCCACATTAAAAAAAATTTATTCATTAGTTTCTGATTATGCAAAAGAATATAATGCAGCTAGTAAAAATGTCTTTGAAGAGTTAAAAAAGAAGGATGTTATATTACTTGATGATTTAACTGTTAACGACAAACAAAAAGAATATTTAAGAAGTTATTTTGTTAAAAATATATCTTTAGATATCAACCCTTTAATCCTTTCTAAAAAAGCTGATTTTTCTAGTGTCAACGATACTCATATCTATTTAGCAATTAAAATGAGTCAACCAATTAGCAATAAAGAAGACAAAAATTGCTACGCTTTAATTGCTCTTCCAACTTCTCATTGTGGTCGTTTTATCGCTTTACCTAGCGAAGATAATAAACACTACTACATTTATTTAGATGATGTTGTAAGACTTAATCTTGATTATATCTTTAAAAACTTACCTTATCTAAAATTTGAAGCTTATGCTTTTAAGTTTTCCAAAGATGCTGAAATGGAAATTGAATCCGATCCAGAAGAAGGTGTTTTAAAAAGTATTTCTTTAGCAGTCAAAGAAAGGAAAAAAGGCATTCCAGTACGTGTTGTTTTTGGCGAAGACATGCCAAAAGATTTACAAGAAAAACTTATTAAAAAACTTGAAATTGATGACGCTGATATCGTGACAAAAGGCGGGAAATATCATAACAATAAAGATTTAATGAAATTCCCTCGTTTAGATATTGATGGTTTATCTTACCTTACTTGGCCACAATCATTTGAAAAAGCCTTTAAAGTCACTCCTTCTTTAATTGATATAATTTCCAAAAAAGATATTTTAGTTCATGTTCCATATGAATCATTTAATGCTTTTATTAATGTTTTACAAGAAGCAGCCATCTCTCCTAATGTTAATGAAATCAAAGCTTCGATTTATCGAGCCGCCAAAGATAGTAAAGTTATTCAAGCCTTAATTAATGCCGCTAAAAATGGTAAGAAAGTTACCTGTATGGTTGAACTTTTAGCTCGATTTGATGAATCAAGTAACATTTTGATTTCGCAAACTTTAAAAGATGCTGGAGTTGATGTTTTAACTGGTAAAGAAGGTTTTAAAGTTCATGGTAAAATTGTCTATATTAGAGTTAAAAACGGAAAAGACATCGCAATTATTTCAACTGGTAACTTCCATGAAGGAAATGCTAAAACGTATACCGATTGTCTTCTTTTCACTTCTAATCCAAAAATAGTTAATGAAGTTAAAGAAATTTTTAGTTATATTGCTAACCCTTACGAAAAACATAACTTCAAAAATTTACTTGTTTCACCACTTCATATGCAATCAGTTTTTGAAAGATTAATTAAAAATGAAATCAAAAACCATGCTGCTGATTTACCAAGTGGAATAAAAATTAAAATCAATCATATAACAGATAGAGTCATGGTTAAACAACTTTATGAAGCTAGTACAAAGGGTGTGAAAATTGATTTATTAATTAGAGGTAATTCTTCTATTGTTCCTGGTTTAAATGGAGTCAGTGAGAATATATCAGTTCATGCAATAATTGACCGCTATCTTGAGCACTCTCGAATCTTTATTTTTGAAAACGCTGGTAATCCACTTGTCTTTATGGGTTCGGCTGATTGGATGCCAAGAAATCTTTATAACCGTATCGAAGTTATTACCCCAGTTTATGATGAAGACATCAAAAAAGAATTAATTATGATTGTAGATTCAGGATTAAAAGACAATGTAAAAGGTGTAATTGCTACTGGGACAGATGAATATATAAAATACACTAATGAAGATAAACCTTTTAGAAGCCAAGAAGAGTTGTATAATTATTACAGCAAAACAAATAGATGAGGTTTATAAAATGAAGAGTGGATATTATGCTGGTATCGATATCGGTACCAATGGCGCTCGTCTAGTTATAAAAGACGCTTTTTATAACGAAGAGCGAAAGCTTGAGGCGGTTGAAGTCAATAAAGTTAGAGTTCCTTTAAGACTTGGTGCTGATGTTTATAGTATTGGCGAACTTAGCGAAAGAAAAATTCGTCAACTTTCTTTATGTATTTCTTCTTTTCGCGATTTAATGAATATATATGATGTTGTTTCTTATTCTTGCCTTGCAACTAGTGCTATGAGAGAAGCAAAAAACGGGAAAGAAGTTATTGAAAGAATTAAAAAAGAAACAGGCGTTACAATTTCTATTATTGATGGAGAAACCGAAGCTAAAACCATCTCTAAAATAGCAAAAGATTTTGCTCTTGATGATAAATATGTCTTTATTGACGTCGGAGGCGGATCAACTGAAGTCACTTTAGTTTCTAAAGGAAAAGCTGTTGAAAGCAATTCTTTTGAACTAGGAACTTTAAGAATATTAGCTCATAAAGATAAAAAAGAAACTTGGGGAAGATTTGAAGATCTTTTAGAAGATTACCATAAAAAATATGGTCAACTTGATATTGTTGGAACAGGTGGAAATATCAATAGATATTGGAAAATGAGCAAAAAGAAAACCAATAAAAAAGATCTTAATTATTTAAGTGTTGAAGAGCTCGAAAACATTTATGATGAACTTGCAAAATACACTGCATCTCAAAGAGTTGCTAAATTTGATTTAAAACCAGATAGAGCTGATGTTATTATTCCTGCAGGAAACATCTTTAAAAAAGCTAGTGATATATTAAAAACTAAAACAATTTATGTTCCAATGATTGGCTTAAGTGATTCAATCGTTGACACATTAATTGATAATTATATTAGTGTTATTTAGTTTCAATTTATTACTCTACTTCTAGATTATTTCTAAATCACTTCTAGATTTCTAGAAGTTTTTTATACACGTTTCACTAGCTACTAAGCTTTCTATAATAAGCGTCATCGAAAGAAGAAAATTCCTAACTAAAATATCGATTTAACTTAAGTTTTGCATGGTTTTTGCTCAAAATAAGAAATTTTTAAAATTTTAAAAAGATGAATTGTAAAATAAAATTTCTAGATTATTTCTAGATTACTTCTAGATGATTTCTAGATCACTTCTACATTTCTAGATGTGCTTTTGTCTCTAAAATTAGAAAACTTTTAGCTCAAGCAAAAGATTAAATATTTTCTTTTCTAATAGAAAGAATCTTCACCGTAATAAATCATTTTTGTTATTTTGCGTGATTTATTTACTTGAAAAATGTTATTTTACGTGATTTATTTAATTGGAAAATTTCATTTTACGTGATTTTATTTTTTTATAATTGTTAGTGCTTGTAGTGGTAAATTAAACTATTATTCCTATTTTATCCTATCATCAATAAATAGATCTAATGCAGCCAAATCATTTTCATTTGGTCTATTTTTATTAACTCCACCAAACCATTTAAAGAAAGCAAATGTACAAAATCCTTTGGTGTGATACACACCTATTAATTCATTTTCTTTAGAAACTTCTTTAACAATATTTTTGCTGAATGAATCTTTATCCATTGCTGATGTATAAAGAATAAATATTTTTTTATTTTTGATTCTGCCTTTTTTAATTAGTTCAGTTATTTCCTTAGAGAACTCAAAACCATAGATTCCACTAGCTATACCTATATAAATATATTCATCAAAATTTGTTGAATCATTTATTTCATCAACATTTATTAAATCATAACCATATTTATCATGAAGATGTTTTACAAGTCGATACGTATTTTGATGATGCATTGATTTATAAATTATTAAAACTTTCATTTTAATTGCTTTCTCCTTAAAGTAATTCGTTTATCTTGCTTTCATTTTATATTAAACAAAAGTGATTTTGCAATTCCTTAACCTAATTAGGTTTGCTAAAAGTGTTTGCTTATAGCAAGCGGCTTTTTATTGATTATTAAATCAGCAATAACTAGCTAAATGCACTAAAAACATTGCAAAACTTGATTATTTTAATTTATATAATAAATATAATCATAAACTATATTTTTAGTAGATTTGCTTTCCCAACATCTATTTAATAGCTTTAAGTGTTTATCTAAACTAAAACGTTTTGAGTAATAAACTCTATAAATAACTAAGCGGTCATTCTTTTAACTTTCATAATTTCTTAAATATTCTAAAGACGGAGATTCATTAAACCACTTTCCATCACTAGCTTTTAAACCATACATTTTATAATTGTTAAAACCAATCACATTAAAGGAAGCTCTTAGCATTGCAACTTTCATTGTTTCATATTTGGCTTGTGGATCAGTATTAAAATGATCACTATGCACTGCTTTTAAATCAAGAGAATAAGTAAATGGATCTAATTCAATTAAAGAAGATAAACTTTGAGCTAATTCTTCATTAATTATTAAATCACTTTCGTTATATCCTCCTCCTTCTATATAAAAAGGAATATTTAACTTTTCATCTTTAACAAGTTCATTAGAATAGTTATCTAAAAGTAACTTTTTAAGTGGTAAATAATCTTCTTCAGTAATATTAACTTCAAATCCACTTCCTAATCCACCATGTGAAACAATTAAAGTACGAATATCTTGACCAACTAAAGATTCATAAGTTAATTGATTAACGTTTTTCCAATCATAGAAATTAACTCCTTCACCTATTTCAACTCGTGTTGGGAATGAAGTTAAAGCCATATTCTCAGGATAAGCATCAGACATATAAGCACCAAGTAACATTTTAAAAACAGTAGTAATATTTGTTTCTAAAAAACTTCCTTGTGGTAATGTATCAAGCGAGATTGCGCTAATTCCACTACTAGCAAAATTGGTGTGTTTAATAGTGGTTGTTCCGGCATAAACTTTTTCCCCATTTTCATCAATAAAGCCATCTCGATTAGTTAAAGCTTTAATAAGATAATCCTTAAATTTAATATATTCTTCTTTAGTATAATTTGGTCCACTAATACCTAAAAATTCATCAGCTTGAGTATTATAAATTGCTGAAAAAGTTAACATTGAATCAGCTTTATAAGTCTTTTCACTAAAATTGGTTATACCTGCTAAATATGATTCTTTAGTTGAAGAAAGTTTACGTCCATTTTCTCCTTCATATTCTGCTCTTATATTATAATCAACGTGGTTAAACTCATTACTACCACTTCTAAAAAGAAACTCCATAGCATTTTGAATTAAACAGTTTTCAATAGTTAAATTTTGTGAAGAATAACTTCTAATAACGTTTCTCCCGTTTTCTATAATTGAATTTTTAAGTGTTACATTGTCGGCATTAATATCAACGGTAGAGCCAACATATTCTAAATTTGATAAGTTATTCCCGAAATCACAATTTTTAAAGTGAACATCATTAATAGTAACATCATCATGATCTATATAAATTCCACTATTATCTTGTCCATATAAAGTAAACATAGGTAAAGTATCACTCATTGAATAATTTGGATTTCCTAAAGTAACAAAAGGAAGAGGTCCTCGATATAAATCATCTTGCATTAAATAAGGAACAAGATAGGTTTCTCCATTTACCGTTACACTTTGTCGACCACTAGGATAAGTTAATTCATGAAGATTAATTGTAAACCCATTACCATAAAAATCATCCTGAATTCTAATTCCAGCATAGCGATAAATATTTGTTTTTTCTTCTCCTTCATGTTTACCTTCATCTATTTCTTTATTCCATTTATTTAAAAAATCATGATTATAAGTTGTTTCAAAAGAATATAAATCATCTTTAAAACTCATAACTTTATCATCTTCATCAAGTCGACCAAAAAGTGAAGTGTTTTTATTTTTTAATCCAGTTATTGCACCGTTTTCGTCAAAATTATAAGTATTTTCATAGCTTTCTAGATTTGTTCTTAAAACAATTTTATATGGCTTATTAGCTTTATTTGTTAAAGCGATTAAATCTTCATAATCATAAGCATTTATAGCTTTAACAAGAGTAAATTCTAAGTGTGTTGATCCGCTTTCACTAAGTGGATTTATAAAATCAATATAAGCTTCTCCCTCGCCTATAAATGTAATTCTTCTAGTTTGTGAGTTAAAAGAAATATTACTAGAGGTATTAATTGTAAATCCATCAAATGATAATGAACTACCTACAATTTGAATATCTAAATCTAAGTATGCATCTGAATTTAAAAATTCATCAGTGCTTAATTCATAAGCTTCTTTAGTATCGTATAGACCAACATAGTTAGTTTCAGTAATTTTACTTTGAGAAAAAGGAATGATTGGATTAACAACAATTGCTCCTCCATCCCCAACAATAACAGCATCAAAAGAAGCTCTAACACTACCTTTTTGATTAGCACAAGTTATTCTAATCTGACCTTCTTTTTTTGGAACTAAATAATAATCACTACTTTCTTTTTCAACTATTGCAACGCTTTCATCACTACTTGTCCAAACTAGATCATTACCTTCACTTAAAGGATAGTTTTTATCATAGATAACTTCATATTTTAAAAGTTGCTTCCCATCTTTTAATAAAAATGGAGTTAAACCACTATATTCATTAAAAGTAATATTAGTTATATTTACTTCGACTGATCTAATAACATAAGTTGCCGTAACAAAAGCTAATATTGCAATAATAAAAGGTAAAAGTAATAAAAAGAGAAAGGCTTTCTTTTTCATCTGGCTTCTCCTTCATATTTCATAAATAGCTTGGTTACTCTACTTTTAACTTTAATGACAAAGAAAAGAATAACTACGATTTCTAAGACAATGATTGAAGCAAAAAAGACTAAGGTTTCAAACTCTGCTTCAACAAGAAGAGAAAGTAAAACGCCTACTCCAACAGCAAAAAGAGGGAAAATAAAGCTAATTAAAACTGTCATTAAACTAGATTTACTTTTACTCTTTAAATCGTTATATAAAGAAATTAAGTTTAATAAAAGGATTGATAAAGCTCCAACAAGTATTAAAAAAGCAAAATCAATATAAGAAATTTCATTAAATATAACTAAAGCTAAAATAGTCACTAAATAAGATATAAAAGATAATATAGTTGGAACAGAAATCTTGATTAAGAGTTGTTTAAAATAACTTACTGGTAAAGTTTTCATTATTATTAAAGTGTTCTTTTCTTTAGTTAAAGACATCGAACTTGTAGTATTAATAATGGCGATAAATAACATAATTAAAATTACATCAACTGTTAAAAATATCGCTGGAAATAAAGTTGAAATATAATTTAAATTACCTGTATTAAATATCAAATTCACTGCAGAAATGACACTAAATACTAAAAATGGCTCTAATATAATTAAAGAGATATATGAAAAAATTCCATCACTATTACTTAAGGCTAAATTAAATTCTTTTCTAATTAAGGCTCCTTCAATTGAAGTAAGTTTAACTGAAAAGATATGACGCTTTTTCCTTTTATTAAAAACATTTGCTCCTTGATAATAGTTAGTTAAATAACGATTAAAAGCAAATATAGCAATTGTTCCTGTAAAAATAATAAAGCTAAGAATAATTACAAAATTAAGATTTACTTCATTTACTTTAGCTAGATTTATTGCGCTTGACACAGGCCATAAATAATTAGAAATATTTTTCATCAATTCAACATTATCAGTTGTAAATAAAGAACCAATATCATCATTTCTAATTAAATTAACAAAAAGATTTAAAATAAATCCATAAAGCAAAGCTAGAGCAATTAAAAAGATCATCATCACAATAAAAGAAACAATTTTAAAGCGTGAAATAACCTTTCTAATTTCTCTAAAAGGAATAACTAAAATAAAAGCAAAAGTTTCTAAAAGTATTGCTATTGCAAGTGAATTAAAAAACATTAAAACAAAGAAAAGAAAATCAGCTTCGCTTTTTACACCATATGCCACACTTAAAGCAAATATTGTTGAAAAAGTAAAAAGTAAAGATTTAAAGAATATATTTAAGGCTTTAGCAAAAATAATGTCAAAAGTTGAAGCTGGTGATGTGCCTAAAATAATTCTTTCTTTTGTATTTTTAAAAAAGGCATTATAAGTGATTGGAGCAAGAGAAAATATTCCAGCAATAAATAAAGCAAAAGAAATAATTATAAACAATGCATCATTAAAACCAGTATAAACATTAACTTTATCAAAGATATTAATGTATAAAACTACTTCTAAAGCTATAAATAAAGCAAGTAAAAGCAAAGAAGAAATTAAGTTAAAAATCTTCTTCGCTCCTTTTTTAGCTAAAAAGGACGTTTGCTTAAATTCTTTTAAAAATAAACGAGCAATCATTCTTCTTTCTCTTGATATAGCTTTAAGAATATCTTTTCCATTCGATTTCTTAAACTTGGTTCATGTTTTAAATCATAAACTTCATAGATTCTTCCATCTTTTATGATTGCTACTCGATCACAAAGTTTGGAAATCAAATCAATATTGTGACTTGCTACAAAACAAGTATTGCCATGCTTTACATAATCTTTCATGAGTAATGAAAGTTCATTAGCACTCATTGCATCAAGTCCAACAGTTGGCTCATCTAAAATCCATATTTTTGGATTATGAATTAAAGAAGCCATTAAACATACTTTTTGTTTCATACCATGAGAGTATTCTCGTATCTCGCGATACAAATCTTCTTCATTAAATTCAAACTTTTTAATTAAGAAAGAAATATTTTTAATGAAGATTTGTGGGTTTATTGAGTAAATTGAGCCAATAAATTGAAGATATTGCATTCCAGTCATATCTTCATAACACGTAGGTTCACTAGCGACATATCCGATTAACTTTTTAACTTCTATTGGCTTTTCTTTAATGTCTAATCCTTCAACTAATATCTCTCCACTATCAAAAAGTTTAGAACCTAAAACACATTCAATAGTTGTTGATTTACCAACACCATTTTTACCTATGAAGCCAAAAAGTTCTCCTTCATAAATTTCTAAATTAATATCAAAAAGAACCTGCTTTTTGCCATAGCTTTTGTTGAGGTTAGTAATTTTTATGGAGGAAATTAATTGTTCTGACATTATGAAAGCCTCCAACATGAATATCCATTATAACTAGAACTAGTATATGTCGCAGAACGATTATTCATTGCGCCATTATATTCTCCATCTGAATAACGAAATTTTGTTAAATCAATGGTGCATTTAGTCCCATCGCTGCTTATATTATTCGCCTTAACCATAGCGCCGTGGAAAAAAACGTAATCACCACTATATGATGCATCTTGAGAAACTAAGCAATGACGGTTCGTATCATAAACAACTTTAATAAACTTGCCGTCGCAATCATCAGTTCCACTCTTAAAGTTAGATTCATTATCATACCGCGATTTATTTAAATGCTCCACGCTATTATTATTGAATACATAACAATAAAATTCACTTTCGTCAACGCTATATATAACACCTTTTTCTTTATCATATTTATATATGTGTGTTTTGCTTGCATCAACTATCGTTGTAGGTGATATTGGATTTGTAAGAACATATCCAAAACTTATTAATGGTATCGTATAAAAGTCAGAAATATTGAGACGCATATTATTGTGATTAGGAATCAAATTTTTATATTTAGATGAGGCACTTTTAAAGTTTTTTGAATAAAAATTAATATTACCATTACTTTCGTTTACAGATGAGAGAAAATTAGAAAAATTATAAACATTAATACTGCCTGCTAATGTGTATTTTTTATACAAAGTAACATCACTATCAAAATCTATTTGTCCATATAAATCACAATGCGCTTCCATATTCTTACTAACATAAGACCAAAAATTTGAATTATCTTTAAAGATTAAAGCTGTATTGCCGGAAGTTGTTTTGTCAGCGCCTATATTGTCGCCATCGCAAATCCATTTAACTGCTTCAGCATAATCATACTTTTCTTTCATAAAAGTTAAACCGCCTACGCGCTGATAAGCTTCGTTAACCGCAGTATATAATTGGGTAGTCTTAACCCCGTCTGCTGATAGAGTGATAGTAGAATTCTCATCTATCGTTAAGGAAGATCCTGGCATAAAAATAAGATTAGATTTAACATTGCATAAAGTATTCTCTAGATAAAAAGAATAATATGGAGATATGTAAAAATTATCTTTGCCAAAAATAATATTTAAGTTTCCAGAAAATGCTCCGCCGCCTTCAAGTTTTACTGAAATAGCTGGCAAATTCAGATCGAAATCACAATTACTGATTCTATATGAGATGCGTTGAGACATTAAATTTTTAACGTCAGTCGAATTAGAAAAGTTGTCAAGCATTAAGTTATCATAAGAAATATTGCGAGAAATTGTGCCATTAACCGTTTTCGATAAGTCAATTATTGATTCTGATCCGCCGATAAAGTCAATTGCTTTATAAGCATAGCCCTGACTTTTCCCAAAAAATAAAACCATCCCTAGTTGCATTTTTGAACCTGATAGAAAAATAGAGTTTGCATTGAAATAAGCGCATCTATACATAGAAAACGCAGCATCACCACTGCTATATGTTGTTGGCAAAGATTTTTCATGATGATGATCTTCTACTGTAAAACCGGCTTCAATTGAACCGCCAGATTCAAAAATAATTCCCCCACTACTTGGATTACTATTAGTAATTGAACCAACTAACCAAATTTTGGATGAATCACCAACAATTAAGTAGTTTCCACACAAATCTATTTCGCAATATTGTCCAACAATGAAATTTTGATAATTGATTTGATAATAATTTGGATCTCCTCCGTAACAGCCGTCTCTAGCCCCAATATTAATATTTGAATTCAATAATAATAAATCATTTGTAAGTTTAAGTCTGCTAACGCAGTAATTCTTATTTGACGTGCCTCCAGCAGTAGGCTTATAATCGCTTTTAACATCAGTAGGATCTTCAAGACTTAAGGTAGTATCTGAATTTACAGCATCTGAACTGTTATATTTTGTAGAAAAAGAACTCCAATCCCAATAATCATCATAAGGAAAGAAATCGCTAGAAATAGTATTTTTATTATCTCTATCACCGGGTCTACTTAAATATACATACATATTTATGGTAGCATTCTTCAAAACATTAACTGATGAATTAAATTCGCCATAATTCACCATCGAATTTTTAACCGATCCATTGCCTTCGCTCAAATTTATATCTCTACCGGAAACTTCGCAGCCACCTTTATATCCTTTAGAAGCATCAAAATTTAATAAAGACTCTAAATCTGTATCTTCATTTAATATAATTGGGTTAGAAGTAAAAACTAAATCAGAATTTACGGTAATTTCCTTATCAAAACCATAATTTATAGAGAGAACATTATTCCCTGAATTCCACTGTAAATATCCGCCATTAATTGAGTATTTTGGCGCGTCAATTAAAGAAATTGTATCCCCTTTCTTAACATACATTATTTTTTGAGGAACATTATAACTAGTATTTTCAGCAAAGGTGACTTTTGCGTAACTGTCATCTATTTGCCCCAATTCACCTTCATTAACTGAAAAAAATTCGAAGTCTTTAATTATATAACTGCCAAAAGCCACTAAAGAAAAACTAGCAAACATGACGGCGATAAAAATGCTATAACAAAATTTCTTTTTCATATATCGCTAAGCACCAAGCCTTTCAGAGAAATTGACAAATTTAAAAAATCGCTACTCACGAATTGTAATTCTTGTTCCGAAGAGTACGTTTTATTAGATAAATCAAAGTCTATGATGATGTTAAATTTCCAATTATCTAAGTTAGATAAAGAATTATCGTCAGAAATCTTCATCAAATAAAAATCTTTATTAATATTATTTTTGTTTGGGCTGGCCCTTTCAGGCGCAAAAGGAATAATCAAATCAATTGCGTTATTTGAATAACTAATGCAATTTCTCTCAAAAATGTTTTCACTACCTAATAAAACTTTTGATACATATCCATTACTTAGTTTTAAAATATACTCACCATAAGTAAAATAAATGAAATTCTCTTTTACGTTATTTACTATGTGGTCATAAACGGAAGATTCACTTGGAAATTTGACTAATATTTGCAAACCTCCATCCTCTGTTTGACTAGTATCAGGATTGAAAATATCAAAATAATACTCTTGGTCAAAAGTCAATTCGAATTCGACTTTATCATTTAAGAAAGTGTTATCTTTTAAAACTGTAAAATTATTAACAAGTTGAGCGTTTTTTAAAGTTTTAAAGTCGTCATCAATCGCTACTTCAATATTATTAGGCGTAATAGTTACAGCCTTTTCCCCAGAAAATCCGCCATTAATGACAAATGCAGCAAAAGAGGTAGCACTTAAAGAAAGGCATGCACCAAAAATTACTAATGTACATAAAACTTTTCTTTTTTTACGCATTTATATCGGCCTCATAATAAGCATAAAAAATGTTATCACTAAAAATTGGGGTTAAATCAGTAAGTTTTCCTGAAATTGGATTCTTAGGACCTTCAGGAGTTGTATAATATCCCAAGAAAACATGCCCTTCTTTTTTGCAAATAGGAATCCTTGAAGATTTTATTGGTTGGCCAGCTGTAACAGATATCGTTGTCGGAATGGTTGAAACAAACTCGCCACCATTAGCGTCAAAAGTAACATTATAGGTTTGACTAGTTTCATTTGGCTTAGTTAGATCAATGACAAGATTAAATTCAGAACCGTCAAAAATGTAAATGCAATATCCGACTAGGTCAAAATAATAATCTCCATCGTTTGCCTGTGCCTCATATCGACTAGATGGTGAACCTTGTCCATACATCCACTTTGTAGGCTCTGGCAAAACTATAGGAGCCAGTTCCTGAGATTCTCCATTATCAAAATTTATTGTAATATAATACTCATTATCAACTTGTGTTCCAACAATACTTTCAATTCCTCTACCATCTTCACCATTTTTATATGGAAGAGTAATTACGGTTTGACCATTTTCGCCCATGCTTGGGTCGGTATAAGTAATTGTAATAATAATATTCCCTTCAGCATCTGTTTCTTGATTAATATCAGCGATACCAATTCCATCTTTTCCGTTCTCTATTTGGATTGGATTAGCTGATGTATCTGTGCCATCGCTTAAAATAAAATAAATCGTTGTTAAGTTTGTTTCTGGGTCATAACTAGAAACTGGAGAAACAAGACTTACCCCATTAGGCACTGTAATTTCTTGATTAGGTACATCTTCACTTGTAAAAACAATCGTTAAAATTGTGTTTAAACCATCTTCAGATTGTCGCGATGTAATTTCTTTTATACCTAATCCCGTTGCACCAATTGGTCCAATCTCCCCTGTTTCACCTCGAGGAATTTCAAAAGTTAAAGGTTCAACATCTTCATCAGTAAAATACATGGTGACAAGAGTCGATCCATTTTCTCCCATAGTGGATTCAACGCGTTCAATCATCAATCCTTCATCCGCTCCTCCAAATAAAGAACACGAAGAAAGAGTGATTGATAAAAAGAGAAATAAAGAAGAAATAATACGTTTAAATTTCATACTCATCACCTTCTAAATTTACTGCAAATATATTAAAAATCCGCGCAAAAGTTCCTTCTCTTTTCTTAATTAAGGCATATTTTGCATTGCAGGAATAACACACATCACTTTCATTATCTTTTTTACAAAGTGGACAGACATTTTCTTTTGCTCTTAAAAGAACTTTTAAAGAGTAGATAACTTCTTTAAGGTCTTCTAAGTTTTTAATAAAGACCTTATAATCTTCATCTTCAAAAGTTAAAATAAGAGACTTTGAAAATAAAGAAATCTTTAAATCAAGGACATATTCTTTTAAAAGATTAATATCTTTGTTAAGCAAAGATAGATAAATCTTTCCTTCTTTTTTAAAAGAAAACACAAAGTTATCTTTTAAAAAAGAAAGATAATGACTTCTTCTAAAAATAATATTTTCTTTATTTTCTTTTTCTAAAAGATTAAATAAATCTAAGTAGATTTGATTTTTGATAAGTTCACTATTTTCTTTATTTTTCTTATAGTAAAAATAAAGAAAAGAATAATCTTTATCATTTAAAAGAATATTAGTTCCATAAACTTCATCAAAGTTTACTTTCTTGATATATCTAAAGAAATCAACTTTTAAAAGATTAGAGATTTTTCTTAAATAAATCTCTAATTTTTCTTTATAAAGATTTTCTTCTTTTAAAAGCTTATCTTCGTTATTTATATAACGATTTAATAAAGAATATGTTCCATATTCTCCATAGCTAATTCCACTTCTTAAAAATGGAATCTTTTCTTTTTGAAGAAGATTAAGTCCTGTTTTTAAATCGTTTTCTAAACTCATTAATAAAAACAAAATAAATCTATTTTCATAAGTATCAATATTTTCATCATAAGCATATTGATAAAGTTTTTTAGGGAAGATAGTGTTATTTTCTACTGTAAATAAACGAGCATCTTGGCTAGTTTTATTAATTAAACTTTTGTCATAACGGTGAAACTCTTCAATACGAACTACTTCTTCAACTCTTTTTAAATCGACTTTATAAGTAAGAGTAATATTATAAACGTGTTCTAAAAGAAGACTTATTTCATTAAATAAGTTTAAAGATAAATTAGTTGAATATCCTCTATTTACTCTTACACTATTCACTAAATCGATCTCCTTAAGTATTTATTAATTAAAGCTTTTGAAACAGCAAAACTTTCTAGACCAAATTCACTTTCAAGCATTTTAATTAATCTAGTTAAGCCATTTCTTAAACTTGAATCATAGCGAGATTCAAGTTTTCTTAAGATTTTGCTAGAGAAAATAGCATCTAAACAATCTAGACTTGATAAACCCATAGCTAGATAAATTGGAACCATTTCATCAAGTTGACGAATTATACGGTTACCAATTGTAATATCAAGTTCGTTAGACATGAAATCTAAAACTTTTAAGAACTTGTTTCTTTCAGCTTCGTTAAACTTATAGTTTTCACTTGCTTCTTTAAATAATTCATGAAGTTTTTCATAGCTTAACGCAATTGGATTAAACTCCTCATCAAATTTAAGTTCTTTTTGGGTATTTTCAAAATCAATAACGATTGCTCTATCAATAACTTTATCAGTAATCGTAAATGTAGAATCATCTTTATTAGCAGTTCCAATAAAGTAAGTGTTTGGCGTTAAGATAAGTTGGCCTTTTTCTAAATTTTCTGGAGCATCATAATCATCAGGAAGAAGCATTAATGAAATTCTTCGATCAGTTTCTGGAAATTCCATAACCGAGAGAAAATCAGCAAAATAATACTCAACACGAGAAATATTCATTTCATCTAAAACGACTAAATTCATTCTAGCTGATTCATAACTTGCTCTATATAAATTCTCTAAAAATGGAGTTTCGTTATATCGACCAGTTAATTCATTATAAAAACCAAGTAAATCAGATTTTTCTTTATAAGTTACTTGAATTGCTTCAAAGTAAGCTTCTTCACCAATAAATTTAGCAAAATATCTTGGGAGAGAAGATTTACCAGTTCCACTAACACCTTCTAAAATGATGAATTTAGAAGCATTTAAACCAGCGATAAATTGAGCTAATTCTCTTTTGTTATAGTAAAGATGTTCTTTAGTGGCTAAATAACCTTGTAAATTATCAAGAAGGAATTTTAAAGTTATTCCTTCACTATCACTAATTTTTCCAACTGATAAATTTTGATTATCAATTGAAACTAAGTTTTTAAACACTTCTTCTTTTTTACCTATTTCTTTAGATAAAAAGCCATTTCCTCCGGCAACTTGAGAAGCACCAACTCCACTAACAAATTGTGGATTAGCTAAAGTTTCAGCATCAGTAAATGAATTAGCTAAATCAGCTTTTTCTTCTTCTTTATGTTTTTCTAATTCTTCTTTTAACTTTTGTTTTTCTTCATCTTCTTCATTAATGCTTTTTGGTTTTCTTCTTAAGCAAAAATTAACTACGCCAATTATCGCCCAAATTAAACCAGTTAAGGCAACATAAACTAATAAAGCTAAAAGAAGGGCGCTAAAAACAAAAGCAAAGGTTTGATCTAAATGAGCAATCCCGCCTTCTTCAGCACTATCACCAAATTGAAATAAAATACCTAGTCCAAATGCAAAGCCAAAACATAAAGCAAAACTTAATCCATAAAAGGCAAAGGCTTTAACTGAATAAGTTTTTTCATTGTGTTTTATGAAAAAACGACGCAAAAATAAGACTAAAACTGCAAAGATAACAATAAAAACAAGTACAAATATTAAAAGAATCCATATGCCTGTATAAGTTTTTATATTAGGCATATTTAAAAGTTCAGCTAGACCAGCAAAAATATTATTTTTATTCATAGCGGTATGAGAACCATCCATACCTAAAGCTACAAGTAAAGCTAATACTACATAAAAGATGGTAAGACCTAGTCCTAGCCATTCTCCACTTGATAATTTCTTTTTCATCATTGTTACCCTTTTTTCAGTTCTTTACTTAAATCATCAGATTTTAATAAAGTTGTGATTTCATTATCGTCTTTGTTTTCGGTGAAATTATATTCATCATTATTAACTTTTAATGTTCCTGAAGAAGAAATTAATTCATAACTACTTAATGAATTAATTTCATTTTTTAAATAGTTAATTCTTTTTTCTTCTTCTTTTTCAATTGAAGACTTAATCACAAAATAGACAATTGAGAGAACTAAAATAATACTAATTGTTGAAATACCATAATCACTAGAAATAAAGAATGTAAAGGCGCCTATTCTAGGAATTTTACCCCCATTATATTTGCCAACTATCCTATCAAGAGTTATTTCAATATCATCACTTACATTATTTGCATCGCCTCTTGTAATAAGATAGTCTTCATTTATTTCTACTACTCGATGAACAATTCTTTGATCTTCATCATTTCTATAACAGATAATGTCATAAAGTTTGATCTCGTCAAGAGTATTAACTTTATCTAAGAAGATTAAATCGTTCACTTGAATTTGATTATCTAATTTGTTTTCAAATAGATATTCATTTTCTTTGTTCTTGTAAGACATTGATCCAGTTGCTATAACGACACTTTTGATAGGTAAAGATGAAATATTAATTGTTTTATCTACTACCCCTAAAAGAAAGAAAATCCCAAGTACAGCAATTAAAACATCTAATCCAATGTCTAAACTTTTTTTAAGCATTTTATGTTTCTTGCTTTTTTCTAAAGCAAGATGGTCTTCATATATTAATTCAGAATCTAAATGACCTTCTGATATATCTTTAACACTGGTTTGTCTTTCATAAACTAAGAAAGCAATTACTCCAAGTGCAAAAACTATTAAAACTACTAAAACAATATAGAAGACCATCGGTTAATTAAATTTATACTATATAGCTTTATCTGTAATTAAAACTCCGTAGCTCAAATTATCATCAGGCTTTTCAGAATCTGCACCATTAACGTAAGCCGCAAAGCCTTCCATGGTAGAAACTACATCATCTATATCTATCTCTTTACCTGTTGGATCATTATTAAAATACTCTGTTGGACTCATACCTCCAAAAGCAGTTCCAAATTTCCAATCAAGTGATAGTGTATATGAAAATGTACCATCACTATTATCAGTCCACGCATTTTTTTCAATAGCACTAACTTCAGGAACTTTTAAATAATTACCTGGGTCTGGAACAGAAGGCGTAATCTTGACGTTTAAAGTTGGAATATTATCTCTAGCACTAGCTTCCATTTTTAAACCAAATTCAACATGTAAATCTTGTGGCCCGCTTTCTCCATCATCTTGAACTCTTCCGGTTTCAACAACTTCTGGTGAAGCAAAATTCAAAGTTGCATCTGTGCTTACTATAGTTAAGTTAGTAACCTTATTAGTTATATTTACAGTTGTAGTATTTGCTTCTCCTGTTCTTTCATTATCACCACCTGTAATAATATAGGCTGCCAAGGCACTACTAGTAATTGCAGCAATGCCTAATACGATCGTACTAGCTAGTACGATTTTTTTGTTTTTGTCCCTTTTCATAAATCCCTCCGCTAGATATTATTCCTAGCATTATTTAAAGAATTTTTCTTTCTTTGAATTCATTTTCTACTAAAATTGCCGATTTTACAAGATAAATATAATCGACAAAAATTCTCAAAAATTTGTAAAGAGCAAAAACCTTTTAAATCTCAGAACAAAAGTAATTAAAAACATTAATTTTTAATTACCCCATCTTGGCTAATGCC